>ERZ842401.5168-NODE-5168-length-14642-cov-48.972167_pt1 | contig 14642 bp, 15 predicted proteins | sample MGYA00521270_ERZ842401 | MGnify/ENA primary metagenome ERZ842401 (study PRJEB31892, sample SAMEA3878208) | bioreactor metagenome | biome: Moose rumen | place: Sweden | collected 2011-10 | study: EMG produced TPA metagenomics assembly of the PRJEB12797 data set...
AAGAATTTCGACGAAAAAATGGTTTTGGGGTCTAAGGATTCAAGGATTTGGAAATTACTTTCGGAGTATTGGAAATTACTTTCGGAGTATTTGGCAATACTTTCGGAGTAATCAATAAGGCAGGATCATTTCCAAATAAGCCTGCCTTATGCAGCAAGAAAGGGCTTACCTCACGGTAAGTCCTTTTCTTACTAAACTAAACAAATACTTTATGATTTATGATATGTCTGTACTTATGTGGTTAAAGAATATTTATTCCGTGTGCAAAGGTACACAGAAAAACGGAATGTTGCAATACCTAAAAATGATGGTTTAGCAGAAGACGAACCGCAGCGAGTAATAGAATTGGGCTAACAGGACGTAAAAGAGCAACAGGGAGGCGGCCTGTCGGATGCCTACAAGTAGTGACTCGTAGACGTCGGCGAGCGACTGGTAGTTGCCTGCCACGGTGCCGTAGACGACGGCAGCCGAGAGGATGCCGAAGGCGGTGATGGGTACCAGGCTGGCCGAGAAGGGCGACGGCCACAGGGCTCCCGTGGCCGAGAGCAGTACAGCATGGGGAATGACGGACATGGACAGGACGACACCTATATATATAATAAGGTATAAGAGGGTGATGACATGAGCGCGCCGCTCGCGATAGGAGTTGCCGGAATGCAGGAGGCCACAGTGCGCCACACAGCCCCAGGCCAGGGACAGCAGCACTATCCACACCAGCAGAGGGCTGCCCAGCAGGCGGGCATAGTGGCCGAAGAACCAACGGACGCCCTCGCCCGACAGCAGCGAGCGTACCGGGTCTGCCGGGAACGCCGCACTGTAGAGCCACGACACCAGCAGCAACAGCAGCTGGGCCAGGAACAGCGTGAGGGCAATATGTGGCAGATAGCGCTTCATTCGGCGTCGGGCATGAGGTTGTCAATGTCCAGCAGATGGAGCTCCAGGGCACGCACCACCAGGCGGGTGGCGTTGACGCTCTCGCCTGAGGGGAACAGCTTTCTGACCAGCTCGTTCTGGCGCTTCTCTAGACTCTTGACGCCGAAGGGCATGCCCCGCAGACCGGTAATCTGCTCCTTGGTATAGCCCAGTGCCAGGTGGCGCAGGAAACGCTCGTCGTACTCGTCAATCTCGTAGTCGATGAGTGCTTCCTGACGGGCCAGCTGCGACGAGACGGCATGCTTGAAGCGCTCGACAATCTTCTGCAGGATGGGCTCGTTGAACACCAGCTGCTTGCCCTCCATGACGGCCATCACGTCGCGACGCGTCAGCAGTTCGCCACTCTTCAGAATGATGCCGTCGGCACCGGCATCGAGCACGTCGACCCACAGCTTCTCGTTCAGTATCTCGCCCGTGAAGATGAGTATCTTGACCGCGGGGTACATCTCCTTGGTCTGGCGGCACAGCTCGACACCCACCGTCGTCGAGCCTCCCAGTCCCAGGTCAAGCAGCACCAGGTCGGGCTGCTGCTTCTTGATGAGTCGCCAGTAGGCCACCTCGTCCTCTGCCGTGCCGATGACTTCGGCCTCGGGTATCTCGTTGCGTACGATGCCTTCGGTGCCCTTCAGTTCCAGGGGCACATCCTCTACGATGATCAGTTTAAAGTTTTCCATTATGTCTGGGTAATATTAGTGTTACGTTATTGTTGTCTATGTTGATGCCACACCCCCGCCGGTGGGTGGCCTCGCCGTGGTCGCGCACTATCTGGCGGCACAGGAGGGAGGAGAGCGGCTCGAGGCTGGCAGCAAGGGTGATGCGGAAGACGACATACTTGTCGTCCTTCGGCGCGGCCTCGACGGTGGCGGGTTTCAGAATGTCGAACAGGTAGTGCAGCATGGCCTCGTCGCCCAGCACGGGCTGACCGTAGAGCTCGAGCTTCGTGACATGCAGCTTCACCTGCTCCACCTGACGGTTGGCCTGTTCGCTCAGAATGCCGTAAAGGTCGCGATAGTAGCGGGTCACCTCGGCGAGCGACTCCATGTCGCCCTGGTCTACCAGCTGGCGGATGCGGCTGGGATAGTACATGGTCTCGTGCTTCAGCGTAGACAGGCAGTTGTCGAGCACGGCATTGACCACGTGCAGCTTGTTCTCCTCCAGCTCGGCCCGCCGCAGCTCGTCGTCAGCCATCTCGATGTTGTCCAGCTGCATCCGCTCACGGCGGTGGCGCGAGTAGAGACGGTGACGGTAGTAGAGCATGTAGTAAGACGGTACGATGAGCAGCAGGATGACCACCAGCAGGATGACGGCAATGCGCTTGTTCTGCTGCGACTGCTGCATGGTGCGGCAGTAGTCGGCCAGCGTGTTGTCGGCACTCAGCTCCTTGAACAGCTGGGTGTACACCTTATTATTATAGGTATAGAGCGGCCATTCGTGCAGGGCCAGCGCGGCCACGGCACTCTCGTTGCGGATGTCGAGAACTATCTGGTAGTTGACGTCCAGGCTGTCGTACAGCCACTGTATCTCGGGCGGTGTCACCGACGTGTCGCCCTGACGCACCATCAGCAGACGGCCCTTGGGACGCAGCTGCCGGTACTGCAGGTTGAGGTACTTACGACAGGAGTCGGCAAACTGGAGCGTACGCTCGTAGGTGCCGTTGACGTTGGAGAAATAAGCCGAGTCGGCATAGATATGCGCCTGCGACATGTAGTCGGCAGCGGAGAGCGGCGTGAGGAACGAGGAGAGCGGAGCGAGCACGGCCAGCAGCAGCACGACGCGCCGGACGCCCTTGGGCAGTCGGAAAGAGAAGCGCGACCCCCTGCCCTCCTCGCTCTCGGCTGCTATCTGGCAGACGCTGAACAGCTGGCTCATCTTGCGATACTTCTCAATGATGCCCTTACAGTTCATAAGACCGAAGCCATGGCCGCCCACCACCTTGTGGTCGAAGACGTGGGCCAGCTGGTCGGCACTCATGCCACAGCCCGTATCGCTGACCGACAGTTCCACGCTGTCTGCCAGTTCGCGGGCAGCAATGGTCACGCTGTCGCCCTGCTCGGTGAACTTGCGGGCATTGTCAGCCAGGGTGTTGAGCATGAAGAGCGTCAGCACACGGTCGGCCTTGACCGTTGCATCGGTAGGCTCTACGGTCAGCTCCACCCCCTTCATGTCGAAGCTGGCCTTGCCGCGACACACCAGGTCGAACAGCGGTTGCAGCGCGAAGCTCTCGATATGCAGGCTGAGCTCGCCCTGGCGCAGTTGGATCCACTGGGTCAGCAGGTTGTTCTGCTCGTTTATCTTGTCCGTCAGCTCGCGAATGTAGTTGAGGTTTTCCTGATTCTCCAGACTTTCCAGATGACCTGGAGTCTCTATATTATTGAAATGGTTGACAGCGTACAGGATGCGGTCGATGAAGGGCGTGATGCTGTTGACCAGCGACACCTTGGCACGCTGTTCCAGATGGCGGTGCTCCAGCTTCTCTATGCTCAAGCGGCGCATCTGCAACTCGTCAGCCTTCTGTTCCAGCACGTCGTCCAGCTGATGGTCCTCCTGACTCTTCCGGTTCAAATAGTTGAAGAGCCACAACAGGAACAGCAGCAGCACAATGGCTCCCACGACGGCCAGTATCATCCAGTTGAGCTGCTTGGCCGACTCGTCCAGGATGCCTGCTCGGGCCTCCAGCTCGCGGTCCTGACGGGTCTGTTCCTGCAAGTCGATATAGATGTTGCGGTTATAGTCGCTGTTGGGCTTGTCGTCCACGGCAGCATAGGCCACACTCAGCTGTTCGCGGATGCTGGCCACCAGGTCAGGAGCCTGATTGATGGTCTTGTCGGACAGCGCCTTGTCCAGATTCTCCAGGGCATGACGGTCGTCGCCCAAGGCATGATAGCACGAGGCCAGCGTGCGATGAGCACCAGCTATCTGGTAGACATCGCCATAGGCGGTGAACAGCTGCAGGGCCTCCTCGGCCAGCGTCAGGTCGTTGGTATGTTCGGCCAAGGCCTCCTTGGCCTGTGCCTCGAAGTAGGGATAGTGCTGGCGCTGGGCAACCGTCAGACAGCGCACCAGACAGTCCATCTCCTCCTGATAGATGTCCTCTGGGGTGCCCTCCGTAATGATGCCTCCGGCGCCGACGTTGTAAAGGTAGTTCAGGTACTGGGCCGTGTCGTGGCGCACCTCGTCGGCGTCCAGCCTCAGCAGGGCTTCCACGGACTGGCGCTCCAGACCTACATAATAATAATAGGTGGAATTGACGATGGCCAGTTCGGACTCGGCATAGACCATCCGACGCTGCAGACGCTCCGACAGCGTGCCCCGCTCCTCGTTGATGCGGTTCAGGTGTCCCATGGCCCGCTCGCGATGCTCGTAGAACGCACGATTGTTGCTGCGACGCTGGCAGAGGCGCATCTGCTGCACTTCGGCTATCAGCAGTTCCACCTGGTTGTCGGTTATGGTCAGTATCTCGCCAAGCTGTTGTTCCGCCTGGTCGTAGTCCATGCGTACTATGCTGACAAAAGCCAGGTTGTTGAGGGCCTCAGCACGCTGAGCCTCGTGGCACGACGACAGGTCCAGCACCTTGCGGGCATAGTACTCGGTAGAATCAATGTTACGGTAGTGACAGGCATAGGAAAACGCGTTCAACTTGTCCGCCGCTGCCTGGTCGGACGGCGAACAGGATGATAAAAGGAAAAGGCTCAATACGGCCATAAGCCATACTGAGCCTTTGTTGATAATGGAATTAAGCGCGAGCCTTAGCACAGTAACCGAGTGCCTCCTTGCACTTGTCGGTAACATACTGCCAATCGCCGGCTTTCACCTTGTCGCTGGGGAAGAGCTTCGAGCCCATGCCCACGCAGAACACACCGGCCTTGAACCACTTGGTGAGGTTCTCCTCCTCGGGAGCTACGCCGCCCGTTACCATGATCTTCGACCAAGGCATGGGAGCCATCAGACCCTTGATGAGGTTCGGACCAACCACGTCGCCGGGGAATACCTTTGTGAAGTCGCAGCCAACCTCCTGTGCCTTGCCAATCTCAGACGGTGTGAGACAGCCTGGGCAGTATGTCACGCAGCGACGGTTACAAACAATAGCGATGTCGGGGTTGAACAGCGGGCCAACCACGAAGTTGGCACCCAGCTGGATGTACAGCGATGCCGTAGGAGCATCGACCACGGAACCGATACCGAGAGCCAGTTCAGGACACTCCTTGTTAACCCACTTTGACAGCTCACCGAACACCTCGTGAGCGAAGTCGCCACGATTGGTAAACTCGAAGGCACGTACACCACCCTCGTAGCAAGCCTTAATGACGTTCTTACATACTTCTACGTCCTTGTTGTAGAATACAGGAACCATAGGTGCTTCGGCAATCTTTGCCATCACCTGAAACTTATCAAACTTTGCCATAATTCTTTTTTATTTTGGCGCGGATTAAACGGCTCTTTCAGAGACGCTGCTTTTCTAAAAGCCGTGTTAATCCGTGTAATCCGTGCCTTAAAATTTATCGTTGTACTCGACCATTTGCATTACCACCGGCGAGGCTCTCCACCTCGTCAACACCTACCAGGTTGAAGTCGCCGTTGATGGTATGCTTCAGAGCAGAAGCAGCCACAGCAAACTCCAGAGCCTCGCCCTGAGTCGGCTTGGTCAGCAGACCGTGGATAAGACCACCCGAGAACGAGTCGCCACCACCTACGCGGTCGATGATAGGATTGATTTCGTAACGCTTTGACTGGTAGAACTCCTTACCGTCGTAGATCAGCGCCTTCCAACCGTTAAACGTAGCCGAGAACGACTCGCGCAGCGTAGAAACAACATACTTGAAGCCGAACTCCTCGCGCATCTGCTTGAAGATGCCCTCGTAACCGGCAGCGTCGGTCTGGCCACCCTCTACGTCAGCATCGGGCTTGAAGCCCAGGCAGAGCTCTGCATCCTCCTCGTTACCGATGCAGACGTCAACATACTGCATCAACGGGCGCATAATCGAGATAGCCTTCTCTGAAGTCCACAGCTTCTTACGGAAGTTCAGGTCGACAGAAACGGTCACGCCGTGACGCTTGGCAGCCTCGCAGGCCAGCTTGGTCAGCTCGGCAGCCTTGTCGCTGATAGCGGGCGTAATGCCACTCCAATGGAACCAGGCAGCGCCTTCCATGATAGCGTCGAAGTCAAAGTCCTTGGGATCAGCCTCGGCAATAGAGCTGTGAGCACGGTCGTAGATGACCTTCGAGGGACGCATCGAGGCACCCGTCTCAGCATAGTACAGACCTACACGGTCGCCACCACGGGCAATGAAGCGGGTGTCGACACCATAGCGGCGCAGCGCGTTGACGGCAATCTGACCAATCTCGTGCTTGGGCAGTTTTGACACGAAGTAAGCCTCATGACCATAGTTAGCAACACTGACTGCTACATTAGCCTCACCACCACCGGGGATGATACGGAAAGACTCACTCTGAATGAAACGATCGTTGCCGTTGGGCGACAGGCGGAGCATAATCTCGCCTAAAGTTACAATTTTTGCCATTTGTTTTAGTATTATATTTAAAAGAAAAATTTGAATATTCGAGCACAAAGATAGCACAATTTTTCCGAACTGCAAAATATTCGGCCAAAATATTCCTTAAAAGTTCCGTAAACGTTTTTATTGCCAAATTTATTTGGTTCTTTGCAGACTAATTTGTACTTTTGCAGTCTGATTATGGATACATTTGCTTTCACATCCCGGGAGAAAGAAGAAACGCTCAACCTCTATCAGAAGGTGCGTGAACTGCTGGAGGACTCAGTCTCTGAGGCCGACGTGGCACACATGCGCCACCATCTGATGCAGGCCATAGAGCGCCATCAGGTCAGTCGTAACGTGTTCGGACTCAACCCTATCCTGTCAGGATTCCAGACGGCCCAGCTGGTCATTGAGGAAATAGGACTGCGCCGCGACGCCGTCATTGCCATACTGCTGCGCCCCAGCGTGGAAGCAGGCTACCTGACCATTGACGACGTGCAGAGCGACTATGGCGAATCCGTGGCCCGCATATTACGCGGACTGCAGCGCATACAACAGCTGTACAGGAAGAACCCGGTAGTGGAATCGGAGAATTTCCGCAACCTGCTGCTCTCGTTTGCCGAAGACATGCGCGTCATCCTGATCATGATAGCCGACCGTGTGAACCTGATGCGCCAGATTCGCGACACCCAGGAGGTGGCCGCCAAGCGCGAGGTCAGCGAGGAAGCAGCCTACCTCTACGCTCCACTGGCTCATAAGCTGGGACTTTACAAGCTGAAGAGCGAACTGGAAGACCTGTCGCTGAAATACCTGGAGCACGACGCCTACTACCACATCAAGGACAAGCTGAGTGAGACCAAGAAAAGCCGCGATGCCTATATCGAGCGCTTTATCAAGCCTATTGAGGAGCGTCTGAAGGAGGCTGGCCTGACATTCCACATCAAGGGCCGTACCAAGTCCATACACTCCATCTGGCAGAAGATGAAGAAGCAGAAGTGTCCCTTCGAAGGCGTCTACGACCTCTTTGCCATCCGCATCATCATCGATACACCTATTGAGAAAGAGAAAATGCACTGCTGGCAGGCTTTTGCCATCATCACCAGCATGTACCAGCCCAACCCCAAGCGACTGCGCGACTGGCTCAGCGTACCTAAGTCGAACGGTTACGAGAGTCTGCACATCACCGTCTTAGGTCCCGAGCAGAAATGGGTCGAAGTGCAGATTCGCACAGAGCGCATGGACGAAATAGCTGAACGTGGTGTGGCTGCCCACTGGCGCTATAAGGGTGTCAAGGGCGATGCCGGTATGGACGAGTGGCTGACCAACATCCGCACCATGCTCGAGACCAGTGACGGTCTGGAGGCCATGGAGCAGTTTAAGATGGACCTCTACGAAGACGAGGTGTTTGTCTTCACGCCCAAGGGCGACCTCTTTAAGTTCCCTAAGGGAGCCACCGTGCTCGACTTTGCCTACCATATCCACTCAAACATCGGGAACCAGTGTTCCGGTGCCCGCATCAACGGCAAGGTAGTATCCTTCCGCCAGCAGCTGCAGAGCGGTGATCAGGTAGAGATCATGACCTCGTCGAACCAGAAACCCAAGCAGGACTGGCTGAACGTGGTCAAGACCTCGCGTGCCAAGTCAAAGATTCGTCTGGCGCTGAAGGAGACACAGGTCAAGGAGGGCCTCTTTGCCAAGGAGATGCTGGAACGAAAGTTCAAGAACCGTAAGCTGGAGATGGAAGAAAGCCTCATGCAGGTGCTTATCCGGAAGATGGGTTTTAAGGAGGTCAGCGAGTTCTACCGCCACATTGCCGAAGGCACATTGGACGTCAACCAGGTCATAGACCGCTATGTGGAGTTGCAGCAGGGCGACCAGCCCGTCACGGGTAATAATGTGGCAGAGAGTGCGTCGCACTTTGTGCTGGACGAGTCGCGTCTGCCCAGCAATGCCGTTCAGGACGACGTGCTGGTGATAGACCGTAACCTAAAGGGTATTGACTATCAGCTGGCCCGCTGCTGCCAGCCCATCTATGGCGACAAGGTTTTTGGCTTTGTCACCATCAATGGCGGCATCAAGATACACCGGGAGGACTGTCCCAATGCCCCAGAGTTGAAGAAGCGCTTCGGCTATCGCATCGTAAAGGCTAAGTGGAGCGGAAAAGGAGCTTCGCAATATGCTATTACGCTGCGAGTTATCGGAAACGACGACATTGGCATCGTCAACAATCTGACCAGCATCATCTCCAAGGACGAGAAACTCGTTCTCCGCTCTATCAACATTGACTCTCACGACGGACTGTTCAGCGGCAACCTGACCATCATGATTGATGACAACACCCGCCTGGAGGCGCTCATGAAGAAGCTCCGTACGGTGAAGGGCGTCAAGCAGGTTGGCAGAATCTAAGCATCAGTTTTCCTTGAAGGCCACGACACCTGTCGTCTCCATATCAAGGTAGAAGGTAGTACTGCACGTGTCGCTACCCTGCGTGTACTGGGCACGGATGTAGAGCAGCTTCTCCCCCATCTTTCTGTCTTGATAGCGGACACCCTGCGGACCACGCTCGCGCAGGACACTGATAAGCGAGTCGTTGAAGGTATGGGTACTGTCTATATCCGAAAAGTCCAGATAGCTGACATCCTTTCTGTGCAACTGCTCGGCCATAAAGTCCTTCACCACCGACTTAGCCCGCTGTTGCCGTCCGCACGAGGCGAACAGCAACAGGGCTATACCTATTATAATATAAGAGGTGTGTCTCATTTGGCCGGAATATTCTTCAGGACATCCTGCAGATGGTCCCAAACCATTTGCACGGTAGGAATGAGCAGACGCTCCTCGGGGGTGTGAACGAAGCGCAGCGTAGGACCAAAGCTGACCATGTCGAGATTAGGATAGCGCTCCGAGAACAGACCACACTCCAGACCGGCGTGGATACCACGGACAACAGGCTCCTTACCGAACAGGCGGACATACGACTCACGGACTATTTTCTGCAGCTCGCTGTGGGCACGCATCTTCCAGGCGGGATAGCCGTCGCCATGAACCACCTCAGCTCCGGCCAGTCGGAAGCAGGCCCCAATGGTGGCACACATGTTGTCCAGATTCGACATGACATTCGAACGCTGGGAGGACACGATATTGATTTCCGTTTCCGAAGTCTCGATGCTGGCAATGTTCGAAGAGGTCTCCACCATGCCATTCAGCTCAGGATCCTGACAGATGGCATAGATACCATTATCCACTGCTTGGATGGCATAGACGAAGTTGCGGGCCACCTGGTCCTCAATGACTTTCTCGGCATCAGCCGACTCCATTGCCCACACCATCTGCGTGTCAGTCACATGGAACTCGTCTTCCACCTGGGCAGCAAAGATGTTCCAGTCGGCCTTGATATTCTCCTTCAGCGCGTTGGGTACAGCAATGACAAACATACCGTCACGAGGTATGGCATTGTGCATCTTACCACTATTGAACTGAGCCAGGCGGATGCCCTCATAGCGCATCATTTCCTGATAGAGGAAACGCCCCAAGAGCTTGATGGCGTTGGCACGTTGCTTGTTGATGTCATCGCCAGAGTGGCCGCCCACCAGGCCCTTCAGCTGAGCACGCATGAAGAACGAGCCGGCAGGAGCCTCCTCGCGCTGGAAGCGGAACTTGGCCGTGGTATTACGACCTCCGGCACACGAGACAAAGATTTCTCCCTCATCCTCTGAGTCGAGGTTGATCAGGAAGTCACCCGTCATGAAGCCGGCCTTCATACCCTCAGCGCCAGTCAGACCGGTCTCTTCATCGCGTGTAAACACGCACTCAATAGGACCATGCTCAATGTCGTCCGACTCCAGCAGCGCCAGCTCCATGGCACAGCCGATGCCGTCGTCGGCTCCCAGCGTAGTACCTTCTGCCGTCAACCACTCGCCGTCAATATAGGTCTTGATAGGGTCACGGTCGAAATCAATCTCGTAGTCAACCAACTTATCGCACACCATATCCATGTGGCTCTGCAGGATGACTGTCTTGCGATTCTCCATGCCCGGGGTGGCAGGCTTGCGGATAATGACATTGCCTGTCTCGTCCACCTTGGTTTCCAGCGCATGGCTCTCGCCCCAGGTTTTCAGGTACTCAATCATCTTCTCTTCACGCTTCGAAGGGCGTGGAATCTGGTTAATCTTCGCAAACTGTTCGAAGACAACAGCGGGTTTTAACTCACTTTTATTCATAATTAATGTTTATTTTATCGGTTTTCGCAATAATTTGCTTACCTTTGCAGCCGAATTTGCACGGCAAAGTTAATCATTTAAGATGAAAATACTGCTTATAAGTACGTTAATAATTGCTATCGGCATGGCATTTTTATGCGTAAAACTGATTTTTCGCAAGGACGGAAGGTTCAGTTCACAGCATATCCATGACTCGAAAGCCATGCGCGAACGGGGAATCCACTGTGTGATGGACCAAGACCGCGAGATGCGTCGCAAGAGCAGATTTGCCGTCAGTGAGACAACAAAGAATTGAAAATTAATATAACAACGTAACAATGAAAAAGTACATGTTTATGGCTGCAGCTGCCGTACTGGCACTGGCCTCTTGCAACAATGCAAGCCCCAAGATGGACGAAGAACCCGCAACAGCCGACAACGCTGCCACTGGCAGCCTGAAGATTGCGCTCGTTGAAGTAGACTCGCTGATGACCCAGTATGAATTCTGCAAGGAGAAGTCACTCGACCTGCAGAAGAAGAGCAACAACGCCCGCAACACTCTGAACCAGAAGGGTCAGCAGCTGCAGAGTGCCGCTGCCAACTTCCAGCAGAAACTGAACAACAACGGGTTCACCAGCCGTGAGCAGGCTGAGAGCCAGCAGGCAGCCATCCAGCGTCAGCAGCAGAGTCTGCAGGAGCTGCAGGCCCGTCTGGAGAACGAGTTGGCCAACGAGACTGCCAAGTTCAATGAAGCACTGCGCGACTCGCTGATGAACTTCCTGGAGGCTTACAACAAGGACAAGAAGTACGACCTCATCCTGACCAAGCAAGGTGACAACATCCTCTATGCCGCCAAGCGTTTCGACATCACCAAGGATGTTATCAACGGTCTGAACAAGCGTTATAAGAAGGCTCCTGCCGCCAAGAAGGAAGAGGAGAAGAAGGAAGACGCCAAGAAATAAGCCATCGTGGGTGTGGACATCGAGAAAATACTGACCAAGCTCCGCATCACACAGCTAAACGAGATGCAGCAACACGCCGCCGAAGCCATATTAGGCTCCGACGGTGATGTTGTTTTACTCTCACCTACAGGGACAGGCAAAACGCTGGCCTACCTGCTACCGCTGGTGCAGCTGATGGATGCTTCTTCCGAACAGGTACAGGCACTGATCATCACGCCCGGTCGCGAACTGGCACTACAGTCGGACAACGTGCTAAAAAGCATGGGGTGCGGCCTGCGCTCGACAGCCTGCTATGGCGGACGTCCGACAATGGACGAGCACAAGGTGTTAAAAGAGGTTCGACCACAGGTCGTCTTCGGTACTCCGGGCCGTCTGAACGACCATCTGGACAAGGAGAACATCTCGCGCTACCAGATTCGCTACCTTGTCATTGACGAGTTTGACAAGTGTCTGGAAATGGGATTCCACCAGGAGATGCAGAAACTCATCAAGAGTCTGCCCGGCCTGCAGCGCCGCATTCTGCTCTCGGCCACCAATGCGGAACAGATTCCCCAGTTTGTCAATATGTCGAGGAAAGGCACCCTGATTGATTTCCTGCCGGATGACGAACAGACTTCCGAGCGCATTACGCTCTACGAGGTACACAGTCCGCAGAAGGACAAGCTGGAGACCCTCCGTAAACTGCTGTTAAGCGTAGGCGAAGAAAGCAGCATCGTATTCTTGAACTATCGGGACTCTGTGGAGCGCGTCAACGATTATCTGCGAAAGCAGGGCTTTACCACGAGCTACTTTCACGGTGGCATGGAACAACGTCAGCGCGAAGACATGCTCTACAAGTTCTCCAACGGCTCTGCTAACGTGCTTGTCTCCACCGACCTGGCCTCCCGTGGTCTTGATATCCCCGACATTCAGAACATTATCCACTACCACCTGCCTGAGAGTGAAGACGGTTACATTCACCGTGTGGGCCGCACAGCCCGCTGGGATGCTACAGGCCGTACCTTCTTCATCCTCAACAGCGAAGAACACATCCCCGACTATGTCGAAGGCGACGTTGAGGTCTGTGAGCCATTGGCCAACAGCCATCACGACCCAGGCTCCGACAGTCAGGAAGCACAGCCTACCGCCCCGAGAATGGCTACCTTATACATAGGGAAGGGCAAGAAAGATAAAATCTCAAAGGGTGACATCGTCGGTTTCCTTTGTAAGAAAGGCGGACTCTCCCCCTCTGACATCGGACGCATTGACGTGAAAGACCGCTTTGCTTATGCCGCCATATCCCGTCCCTTGCTACAACAGGTTTTGCGATTAACCAAAGGCGAAAAAATAAAGGGCATCAAGACTATTCTTGAGCCCGTTAAATAGCATTTTGTTTCTTTTTCCGTCAGTGCAGTGGAGAAAAACTTATCTGATTCTGTCTGCTGCACGAACCAGCTTCTCGTCTGCCAGAACAGCCCTGCGGGCCATGAAGCAGAGAATGGCTGCAACAAGAGGCAGGCAGGCCGTCCAGGGAATATGCTCTGAGAGCTGTCCCTGCTGAATAAGCACAGCCAGCACAATGTACCATGCAAGGTTGGCAAAGATGCTCACCAGACAGAGGGCAGCCTGACGCGGGCGGTGCTTATATATAAATATGGTATAAAGACTGATGGCAGAGGCGAACATCTGAATGATGAACAGCTGCCAAGCCATGAAGAAAACCATACCCAAGACGACTGCCACGAGCAAGAACAGCGTTTGCTTACGTTGTATCATGGTAATGTGTCGCTATTAGTCTGCTACAACTTCCTGCACTTCCTTGGCCGGGTCGCGCCAGTAGACCTTGTCCTCAATGAACTCCTGAGTGGCCAGCAGCGAGGGCTTAGGCAGCTTCTCATAGTAACGTGAGATCTCTATCTGCTCACGATTCTCGAAGACTTCTTCCAACGAGTCATTATAGGAAGCGAACTCTGCCAGCTTCTTCGACAGATCTTCCTTGATCTGTACACTAATCTGGTTGGCACGCTTTGAAATGATTGCTACACTCTCATAGATGTTGCCTGTATCCTGGCAGAGGTCCATGATGTTACGGGTAACGGTATTAACCGGTGCTTTTGACTTTTTGTAATCCATCTTTATAATTTACAATTTTTTGACTATTTACTATTCTTTAATTCATTACGTTCTCAGTCGCCAGTAACCTTCTTACACTTGGCAATAAACTTCTCGGCAGTCTTGCATTCCTCAGACTCCGGAAACTCATTCAGGAAACCGTAGCACTCGTCTTCGGCGTCACGATAGCGGTCTACTCGTTTCTCTTCACTGGAATTCTCGGCCAGTTCAAACTTTGACTTCATGATGAGTACAGAGAACTTCTCACGCAGAGAACTGAAAGGATAGGCCTTCAGTGCATTCTGTGCTGTAATAATGCATGACTCATAGTTAGACTCCGTATTCGAGTTGATGTTGCCGAAATAGCCTCCAAGGTTATAATACAGCTCAGCTGACAGATATTCCTTCATGACCAGATTGTCCTGCAGAACGAACAGCTGCTTCTGCGCCGTCTCACGCAAGGAGGAATCAGGGAAATAGTCCATGAAATTCTGAAAAGCGTTAATCGCCCCGACTGTAGTAGACTGGTCCAAACGGGGGTCTGCCATACTCTGGAATAGCGATTGCCCGACATAGAAAGAGGCTTGTTCTGCATATTCTCCCTTAGGATAACTTGAGAAATACTTTCTAAAAGTAGCGCTGGCAGCTTCATAGTCCCTGTTGCAGTATTGGGCCATACCCAACATATACAAACTCTCCTGTGCATTCACCCTACCCTTCTGAGCCGTCACCAGCTCCTGAAGAAGTGTGGCAGCCTGAGCAAACCGACCGGAGGCAAAGCACTGTTTGGCATACTCGTACTTATAGCTCTTGTCGTCCGACTTGTACACATTGTTAAAGTCGTGGGCACAACCGCTCAACAGAAGGCCCACAAGGAGGGTTATGATGCTGTTTTTATTCATTGCAATCCATTTTGACGTGCAAAATTACGCATTTTCTGCCGAAAACCAAAGGTTTTTTGATAA
>ERZ842401.5169-NODE-5169-length-14640-cov-3.535824_pt1 | contig 14640 bp, 16 predicted proteins | sample MGYA00521270_ERZ842401 | MGnify/ENA primary metagenome ERZ842401 (study PRJEB31892, sample SAMEA3878208) | bioreactor metagenome | biome: Moose rumen | place: Sweden | collected 2011-10 | study: EMG produced TPA metagenomics assembly of the PRJEB12797 data set...
ATCGTAGGAAAACGGAATCGGCGGTTCATCACCGAGCTGTTCTTCCAGCTCGGAAAAGTCAATGCTGCTTCTGAGCGCTCTGGCGGGTGTACCAGTTTTAAATCTACGCAGTTTTATTCCTAGTTTCTTTAAGCTTTCACCCAGAAACGTTGCCGCAAATATTCCGTCAGGTCCGCTTTCGTAGTTTACTTCTCCTACAAAAATTCTTCCGCCGAGGTAAGTACCGGTAGCTATAATTACTGCTTTTACTTCGTACTGAGCGAGCATTCTGGTTGTGACGATAAAACCTTCTTCTGTTTTCTCAATATCCGTTACCTCCGCCTGGTGAAGCTGTAAATTATCCTGGAGCTCAAGCTTATGTTTCATAGTATCGGAGTATTTTCTTCGGTCAATCTGCGCTCTCAGCGAATGTACGGCAGGGCCTTTTCCCTTATTGAGCATACGGCTCTGGAGAAAGCATTCGTCTGCGGTTTTTCCCATTTCACCGCCAAGCGCGTCAATCTCTCTGACAAGATGTCCTTTTGCTGTTCCTCCGATTGACGGATTACAGGGGCAGTTGCCTACAGCGTCCATATTTATTGTAAATACTACAGTACTGCATCCGAGCCTTGCCGCGGCAAGTCCCGCTTCTATTCCCGCGTGACCCGCTCCGATTACGGCAATATCAAATTTTCCCGCTTTATAATTCATAACTCTCAATCCTTATTTACCTACACAGAAATTATGGAATACGTTATCTACCACTACGTCGCTCACTCTTTCGCCTGTAAGCTCGAGAATGTTCTCAATAGCTTCCTCTAGGGTTACCGTTACAGCGTCGTAAGTCATCCCCGCGTTAAGAGCGTCGATTGCCTGTGATAGGCTGTTTTTTGCGTTTAATACAGCGTTTCTCTGACGTTCATTAGCAAGTATTCCCTCGCTCGGATTAAATTCGTCTGTTCCCGCTATTTTCTCAATTATGGAAATAAGGTTTTCAACACCTTTTTCGTTCTTCGCGGAAATACTTACGGTATTAGTTATTTTACTTCTGATATAAGCTTCATCCAGCTTTTGTTCTAAATCATTTTTATTAATTACAGCAATTGACGGAGCTTCTTTTATAATATCAATCAATCTTTTATCGTCATCGTCCAACTCTCTTCCCGCGTCAAAAACAGCAAGAACAAGTCCGCAGTTCTGAACACGGCTTTTAGCTATGTCAACTCCTATTTTTTCTACGGTATCTTCGGTATCTCTCATACCGGCGGTATCGCTTAATCTGAGAATAACTCCGCCCACGTTGACAACTTCTTCTATAACATCTCTCGTAGTTCCCGGTATATCGGTAACAATACTGCGGTTATGACCAGACAGAAGGTTCATAAGAGTGCTTTTTCCTGTATTTGGTTTTCCCGCGATTACCGTATCCAGTCCTTCTTTTACTGTTTGTCCGACATCATATGTATCGAGAAGTTTATTTAAATCGAACATACATTCTGTAAAATTAGAAATTAGACTTTCTTCTGTTATTTCTTCTATATCTTCCTCGGGATAATCTACCCACGCGCTTAAATGAGCCGCGGTATTAACAAGATTATTTTTTATTTTTTCTATTCTTCTCCAAAGAGCGCCGTCCTTAGCGAGTATAGCGGCGCGGGCAGCGTTTCTGCCCTTAGCTGAAATTATGTCAATAACAGCTTCCGCTTCGGTTAAATCGAGTTTTCCGTTTATAAACGCGCGCTTTGTAAATTCTCCCGCTTCGGCAGGCTTCGCTCCCGCTTCCAACACGGTTCTGAGAACTTCACGGGTGATATAAATTCCTCCGTGACAGGATAATTCAACGACGTTTTCTCCTGTATAACTGTGAGGTTGTCTGAATACGGTTGCTACAACTTCATCGAGTTTTTCTCCGTCTTTCACTATTGTTCCGAAAGAAGCGGTGTAGCCTTTCATATCCTTTAATAATTTACCCGATACGGATTTAAAAACCTTATCGCATATTTCTATTGAATTTTCTCCGCTTACTCTGATTACTCCTATTCCACCCTCACCCTGAGCAGTGGATATAGCGCAAACTGTTTCGTTATTCATAAAAATTCCTCAAAAAATTGATAAAACAAAAGGTCGGGTGACATCGGTAATTAATATCACCTGTCTACTCGACCTTATTTTTAAATTAATCTATTCTTCCGTAAAGACCCGCTCCGCCGCTTTCATCAAGCGGTTTTCTGTCGGGATTAACCTCAGGCTTGGAAGAATGGTTATTTCTTCCGCGGTAGTTTCTGCCGTTTCTGGAATTTCTGTGGTTGTTCTTTTCCTTAGGATCGGGACCAATTACAACGTGTCTTAACGCGTTTTCTCCCTCACTCCAGGAAGTAGCTCCTCTGACTTTTTGTACAGAAGTATGGATAATTCTTCTCTCATATGGATTCATCGGTTCAAGAGAAGTTTTTCTGCCTGTTTTTACCGCTTTAAAAGCGAGCTTGCGTCCGAGAATTTCAAGAGTTTTTTCTCTTTTTTCTCTATAATTACCAGTATTTACGGTAATTTTAAAATAGCTGTTATCAACGTGGTTCGCAACTAAACTGGTAAGATACTGTAAAGCGTCTAAGGTTTCTCCTCGTCTGCCGATAATATATCCTACGTCTTCACCTTCAATGTTAAACGTTGCGCTTGTTTCGGTTTTCTCAACCTCAACCTCGACCGAGTTAAGGTTCATCGCGTCAATAACACTCTTTAAAAATTCTTCAGCGGCGTCAGCGGGATTATCCTTCTCATTAATAGTAACCTTAACCTGAGCCTGCTTTCCGCCGAAAATTCCGAGAACTTTCTTTTCCGCTCTCTGAACTACTTCAAAATCATATTCTGAGTTTTCATCCAATCCCAACTGCGCTTTGGCGTTTTCCAGAGCTTCCTGCTCGGTATCGCCTGTACCTATAACTTGTTTAACCATTTTTTACCTCTTAAAATGTTAGTTGAAATTATTTCTTTTTCTTATTCTTTTTTTCTTGCTTATTCTGTTTATTATCTCCCGAATAAACGACGGGCGCGTATTCATATTTTACCTGAGCTTCCTGCTGTTCTAACAAGGCGATATGCTGCGCTTCTCCTTTTGCTGTCATAGAAGCGGGACTGTAGAATTTGCCCATAATCAAAGACTGAATAAGCGAAAATACCGAGTTGCAAATCCAATAGAAACCAACCGCGGCAGGTACTGAAAACGCAATCCAAGCTGAGAATAGCGGTAATCCTATAAACATTACCTTCATACATCCCTGCTGAGATTGAGCGTTTCCGTTAATTTTCATAGTGATAAGTGACGTAGCAACCGAAGTAACAAAACAGAGAATAGGGATAATTATATATACGGAAAAGAATCCCTGACTGTTTGGACTTACAAGAAGGTTAAATCCCGCGAAATCGAAGCCTTTAACAAACATTTCGATATTAGCGGCGTCATTTCCTGAAGTAAAGAGCTGGCCTATAAGCTCTTTCGAGTCGGCTAAGGTTCTTACCAAGGAGATTTCCTGATAGTTTACTCCCGAACCCATTACAGCTGAACCGGTTGCTGAAAATCCCGGAATTGAGTTAATAAAATTAGTAGCGTTAGTAACTACATCCGAGTTAATATGCAGTGTATTTGTAAGAGGATACGCAACACAATAGAAAATTCCAAGCATAATAAACATAGGAATTATGCTTGTAAGGCATCCGCCTGTAGGGCTTACTCCTTCTTTCTCATAGAGTTTTTGCATCTCTTCATTTGCTTTCTGCTTATTATTAGCGTATTTTTCTCTTATTTCCTGTTGTTTTTTCTGAAGTCTGGCGGAACTTGCCATACTTTTCTGCTGCTTAATAGAAAAAGGAAATAATACAAATTTAATTATAATTGTAAAAATTATAATTGATACTCCGAAATTCTGAAATACATAAAACAGAGCCCAGAGCAAGTATCCCATGATACTACCGAAAAATCCGAAAATTTGCACTAAGGGTTACCTCTCTTTTTTCCCTTTAATCACTTTTTCAGGAACAGGGTCTACCCCGCCTTTTGAAAAAGGATTACATCTTAAAATTCGCCATAGAGATAGAAAAAATCCTTTAAAAGCGCCGTGCGTCTGTATCGCTTCTACCGCGTAGTGAGAGCAAGTAGGATAATATTTACATTTAGGAGCTGATCTCGGTGAAATGTTTTTCTGATAAAACCGTATAGAGCTTATCATTATCCTTTTCATATCAGGTTATTTTCCTTAAATTGTCTTTTAATAGCTTTCTTAACATCGCAGCTTTTAACATAGGGTGTTTTTCCCCTTGCTACGAATACAAAATTATAGCTTCCTTTCAACTCGGGAGCTATCTCCTCAAATGCTGCTCTTATTATTCTTCTCGCACGGTTACGCTTTACAGCGTTTCCTATTTTTTTTCCGGTGGTTATTCCGTATCGGCTTATATTGTTATTACTTTTTTTATAATAAATAACAACTACCGGAGTAACTAAGCTTTTTCCTCTTTTATAAAGAAAAGAAAATTCCCTTCTTTCCTTTAAGGTTTTTTCTTTCTTCATTTAACCACCTGATCATAAATTTTTACTTTTAAAATTCTTTCTAAAAGTAAAATAAAGACCACAAAAAAAGTGGTCTTATTTTAATATGACAACTTTTTTCTTCCTTTAGCTCTTCTTCTTGCCAATACCTTACGTCCGTTACGAGTTGACATTCTCTTCATAAATCCGTGTTCTTTTTTTCTGTGAAGCTTTTTAGGCTGATATGTTCTCTTCATTTTATTTACCTCCTTTCGGACATAGTATTACAAATACATGTACTAAGCTATTATAGTATAAAAACTCGTTTTCGTCAACTAATTTTTTTACAAAAAATTTTTTCTTAAAAATACACAATATATAGTGTTTCAGCAAATTTTTACCACAATTTATTTTTACTTTTTTCAATTTATTAATTCTTCTTAAAAATTGTTATATATATACTATTTATATTACAATTTTTTAATTGCATTTTTTAGACGTATTTGGTATAATAACAATGGTTTATAGTGGAGTAGTTTGGATTGATTTTTTCTAAGCTATTTCTTTAAGTTTTAAATAACGCAAGAAAGGAAAAATATGGAAAATTTTAAAGAAGCATGGGTCGTAATTTGCGATTACTGTAAACGTGAAATGACCGATATAGCTTATAATACATGGATAAGTAAAATTGAACCCATCGGACTGGATTTTGATAAAAAACAGGCTGTTCTTATGGTACCGAATGATTTTCACCGCCAGACACTGGAACGCTGCTACAAAATACTTTTAGAAGAATCCTTTAAGGCTGTATTCGATTCGGATATAAAGGTCGAGTTTACTATTCCGAGCGAGGATACTATCGAGGAAAATAAGAAAGAGATTTCCGATAACGGCTACGAGTATACCTTCGATACCTTTATCGTAGGTAATTCCAATAAATTTGCTCACGCGGCGTGCTTAGCTGTAGCTCAGAATCCTTCCAAGGCATACAACCCTCTTTTTCTTTACGGAAATTCGGGACTTGGAAAAACTCATCTGCTTTACGCTATCGGAAATGAGATAAAGAAAAACGATTCTTCTAAATCAATCTGCTATGTAAAGGGAGATGATTTCACTAACGAGCTTATCGAATCCCTTCACAGAGCTAATATGTCAGAATTCAGACAAAAATACAGATACGCTGATGTTCTTTTGGTAGACGACGTCCAGTTTATCGGAGGAAAAGAAAGTACACAGGAAGAATTTTTCCATACTTTCGAAACTCTTTATCTTGACCAGAAACAGATAATCCTCACATCCGACCGTCCTCCTAAAGAAATTAAAACTCTTGACGACCGTCTAAGAGGAAGATTTGAAATGGGACTTATCGCGGATATTCAGCCGCCTGATATTGAAACCCGTATAGCTATCATAAAACGCAAAGCTGAAATTATGGATATTGAAATTCCTAACGATGTTTGCGAATATATAGCGAATAATGTAAAAAGTAATATCCGTCAGCTTGAAGGAACTGTTAAGAAAATTAAAGCAAAAAATAATCTTGATGGTGAAAAACCTTCAATTAAATCCGTACAGAATATTATAGCTGATATTTTAAATAACGACACTCCGCCTGAAATTACAGTAGAAAAAATAACCGAAGAAGTAGCCAGAACCTATAACGTAAGCGTCGACGAGCTAAGAAGCTCAAAGAACAGAAGCGCTTATATTAGCGGTCCGCGTCAGGTTGCTATCTACATAATAAATGAACTTACCACTCTTACTCAGGAAAAGATAGGTCAGGAATTTGGCGGCAGAGATCACTCAACAATAAAATACGCTATAGATACTACTTCTAAAAAAATGAAGAAGGATTCAAAACTTCGTTCTATTGTTGATGATATTATTAAAAATTGCAGCAACTGATTTTTAACTTTATTTTTAACATTTAACATCAAGTTTTCAACACCATGTTGAAAATTATAAAAATTATAATAATATTTCAACAATATCAACATTTTCACTTTAAAAATAAAATCCTTATTTTTCCATATTTCATCGAAAATAATTTTATTTTTAACATTTTAACACTCTCTACTACTACTACTATATATTTATATTTAATTGTTTTATAAAAAAGAAAATTTTGAGGAGATAAGAAAATGAAAATTAACGTGATGAGAACAGATTTATCAAACGCTGTTTCTGTTGTATCAAGAGCAGTTTCTAATAAAGCGTCAATTCCAGCGTTGGAAGGAATATTATTAAAGGCTTACGGTTCTAAACTTTCTATTTCAGGTTATGATCTGGAAATAGGAATAAATACCAGTATTGACGCTTCTGTATCTGAACAGGGAGAAATAGTAGTAAGCGCTAAATTTTTCTCGGAAATAGTAAGGAAACTCCCTGAGGAAGTTGTTTGTATTGAAACTGACGACAGAATGATTACATATATAACCAGTGGTCACGCTGAGTATCAGATTGTAGGAATGAATTCAGCCGAGTATCCTGATTTACCCGCGTTCGAAGAAACAGAAGGATTTGAAGTCAACGGCGAAATTCTTAAAGAAATGATTCGCCAGACAGTTTACGCGGTATCGGATAATAACGCTAAACCTATTTATACTGGTTCACTTTTTGAAATAGATAATAAAATTTTAAAAATTGTAGCTATCGACGGTTACAGAATGGCTATCCGTCAGGAAAATGTTGACAGTGAAATCAGCTCTCAGTTTGTAGTACCCGGAAAAACTCAGCAGGAAGTGCTTAAGATTATAAGCAGTGATGAAGAAAATGTTTATATAAGCGTAGGTCAGAGAAAGATTATGTTTAAAATAGGGGAGTACTCTGTTATTTCCAGACTTATCGAGGGAACTTTTCTTGATTATAACAGCACTATTCCTAAAACAAGTAAAACCGAAGTAACCGTAAATACCAGACTTCTTATAAATTCAGTAGACCGTATGTCGCTTCTTAACGGCGATAAATTACAAAGTCCTGTAAGATGTAATTTCTCAGGTCAGGAAATTCAGCTTTCCTGTACTTCGGCTATCGGTAAAGCGAACGACGTAATTTCGGCTCCTGTTAACGGAGAAGAAGTTGAAATAGGATTTAACAACAGATATTTACTCGACGCTTTAAGAAATATTGACGCTGACGAAGTTAAAATTACTTTAAATGGCGGACTTTCTCCTATGATAATAAAACCTTTGCAGGGTGACAGCTTTATAAGCTTGGTTGTTCCAATGAGGTTAGCTAATGGATAATATTAAAATTCAGGGAGAATTTATAAAGCTTCAGGATTTGTTAAAATTTTCGGGACTTTGTATGACCGGCGGCCACGCTAAAACAGTTATACAAAACGGTGAGGTTGAACTCAACGGCGAAGTTTGTACAATGAGAGGAAAAAAAGTTAAAGACGGAGATATTGTAAAATATAACGATAAGGAAATTAAAGCGATATTTGTTTAAACTGAGGATGTGTAAAATTTTCCGTTAATCGGAAATAAAAGTAATGTATGTAAAAAAACTTGAATTTAAAAATTACAGAAATCTGATTGACGGCGAAATTAATCCGTCAGAAAAAATAAATGTAATTTATGGAAATAACGCTCAGGGAAAAACAAATATTGTAGAAGCTCTTTGGCTTTTTTGCGGAGGACACAGCTTCAAAGGTTCTAAAGAAAATGAATTTATAAAATTCGGAGAGAAATTTGCTAAGATAAAAGCTGAGTTTTTCTCTCAGGAGAGGGAACAGGAAGCAGAGATTGTTTTTAAGGGAAATAAGAAAGAAGTAATAATTAACGGAGTAAAAAAGAATTCGTCGGCTTCTTTGATAGAAAAATTCAACGCGGTGGTTTTTTCACCCGAGAATTTAACTTTAGTTAAAAGAGGTCCTTCCGCCAGAAGAAGATTTATAGACAGCGCTATTTGCAGAGAAAAATTGAGAAACGCTATCCTTATTTCAAAGTATAATCAAACTCTTAATCAGAGAAACGCGCTGTTAAAAGATATATACAGGCATCCCGAGCTGAAAAGTACGCTGGGAATATGGGATGAAACCTTATGTCATCTGGGATCTAAAATAATTTTTCAAAGGCTTTCTTATATCAACAAGCTGTCAGCTGACGCTCAGAGTTATCATTTTGGTATTTCTGATAACAGCGAAGAATTAGAAATAAATTACAATTCAAATTGCTTAGCTCAGTACGGCGACAGCGAGGAAGATATTTTTTCAAAATTATTTACCTCTCTTAAAGAAAGTAAGAATGAAGATATCCAGAGCGGATATACAAATATAGGTCCTCATCGTGATGACTTTAATATTATTATAAATAAAAGAAAAGCAAAGATTTTTGCTTCTCAGGGACAGCAGAGAAGCGCTGTGCTTTCTCTTAAATTAGCCGAGGCGAATGTGCTCAGTAAGCTCACGGGAGAAAATCCTGTTATATTACTGGATGATGTTCTTTCCGAACTCGATAAAAAAAGACGAGATTTTTTACTAAATAAGATTAAAGAATATCAGGTTTTTATTACAACCTGCGATTTAAATGAGGAAGAAATATTAATAGAAGGAAAGAAGTTCTATATTGAGGAAGGAAAAATCAGCTGATGTACCTTCATTTAGGAGAAAAAACCGTTATCAGAACAGAAGATATTGTAGGAATTTTTGATTTAGATAATACTACGGTATCTAAAAATACAAGAGATTTTCTGGCCAAGGCTGAGAAAAACGGCGAAGTAGTTAACGTAAGCTACGAGTTACCGAAATCTTTTATAGTATGTGTTGAAAGGGAAGAAAAAAAGGTTTATATAAGCCAGATTGCCGTTTCAACATTAAACAGAAGAATAAAGATAAAATAAAATTTAAAAGGAATAAAGGTATATTTTATAGAGGAGATAAAATATGGGAAAATTTTGTCCGTATTGCGGAAGAAGAATTTCATATTTTACAACGTTTCACGAAAAGAAAAGAGGTATTCATACCTGTACTCGTTGTAAAAGAGAAAGTAAAATAAAAACTGACTTCAGACTAATGATCGCTTTTATAGCGGTAGTGCTGATAGTTCTGATGTTTATTGTGATATGGAGCGGCTCCCAGAATTATAACAGCTTCTGGGGAGTAATAATTACCGCGCTTATTTTGATTGTATTTTACTTTATGACTCCGCTCTTTATAAGATTTGTACCGCTGAAAAAATACAGACATCATGAATCCGCACGAGAAGAATTTGAGTATGAATACGAACCTCTCCCTGATGAGGACGATATAGACGCGAATAAGGATTTTACTTTTAATAAAGATATTTTTGAAAAAATAAAAGAAAAAAGACATTCAACAATTGTAAGGAATAATGCGGAAAATGTTAACGACCTCGGAGATACTAAAGTAGCTGATAAAAATTATGTTCCGATTATAAAGGATGTAACCGAGGCGCACGCGTCATCATCCGATAAACCTCTGAGAAAAATGAAAAATCCTGACTACAATTATTCTCAGTATCTTGAAAGAGATAATTTTGATGATGAAAAGCCGATTTATACTCCTCCGAGAAATAGAAAAAAACCTAACGGCTCAAAATATACCGCTAACAGAAAGTTTTAATTATGTTTAAAATGCCTGTATGTCCTTATTGTCACACCGTATACAGATACGGCGACGTAAGAAAAAATAAAAATAAAAAAATAATAGAATGCTATCATTGTAAAAAATATTTTAATCAGAAAAAATACTTAGGTTACGCGGTATTAGCGGTTATTTTAGTCTTTATTGCCGTTGTGATAAATCTTATTATACTTAATCTGACCGCGGATTTTCTGACATCAATTATACCGCTTATAATAGTGAGCGTGAGCGCGGTTATAATTTTTATGATATTCAATCCTTTTTTTGTGAGCTATAAGAAAACAAAGGATAATATAAAAAACGAAAAGTAAATGAATATATGAAATGTGATTTTTGGAGGTAATTTTAAATGGAAAATGAAGAAGTAAAGGTTTCCAGAGTTGAAAATGATTACGGCGCCGACGATATACAGGTGCTTGAAGGACTGGAAGCTGTAAGAAAAAGACCGGGTATGTACATAGGTTCAACAGGTCCGCGCGGACTTCACCACCTTGTATATGAGATAGTTGATAACTCTATTGACGAAGCTCTGGCTGGATATTGTTCAAAAATTGATGTAGTAATAGAAAAGGATAATGTTATTCGAGTTCAGGATAACGGACGAGGAATTCCTGTAGGAATTAATGAAAAAACAGGCGTACCCGCGGTTACTCTGGTATTTACCGTATTGCACGCGGGAGGTAAATTCGGCGGCGGCGGATACAAAGTATCAGGCGGTCTGCACGGCGTAGGCGCGTCGGTAGTAAACGCGCTGTCCGAATGGGTAGAAGTAAAAGTTTGCGATGGCAAGGATGTATATTTCCAGCGTTATGAACGCGGAAAAACCGTATGCGACCTGAAAGTAATCGGTCAGAGCAGTGAAAAGGGAACAGAAGTCCGTTTTAAAGCCGACGCTAAAATTTTTAAAGAAACCACAGTTTATGAGTATGAAGTTCTAGAAAAAAGACTTCGTGAGCAAGCTTTCCTTAACGCGGGAGTTCATATTGAGCTTCGAGATGAAAGGGAAGATGAGATTATTCAGAAAAACTTCCTCTATGAGGGAGGTATCTCCAGTTTTGTAGAATTTTTAAATAAGAAAAAGCACGTTGACGCTATTCACCCTGACGTTATCTATTTCTCGTCTAAAAACGCCGAGGATACCGTAACCGTTGAGGTGGCTATGCAGTATACCGACAGCTATAACGAGCTTATGTTATCGTTTGCGAATAATATTCACACTGTTGACGGTGGTACTCACGAAGAAGGCTTCAGAAGAGCTCTTACGAGAGTTATGAATGATTACGCGCGTAAGTTCAATAAGCTAAAAGAGAACGATAAAAATCTTTCAGGCGAGGATGTAAGAGAAGGTCTTACCGCGGTAATCAGCGTAAAGGTAAAGGAAGCTCAGTTCGAAGGTCAGACCAAGGCGAAGCTCGGTAATACCGAAGTCCGCTCAATGGTTGACAAGCTGTTAAGCGAAAAGCTCGCAATTTTCTTAGAGGAAAATCCAACTGTCGCAAAAGCGATTTTTGATAAGGCTTTAGCTTCCGCAAGAGCAAGAGAAGCTGCCAGAAAAGCCAGAGAAAGCGTAAGAAGAAAATCCGCTCTCGAAAGCGCGCAGCTCCCTGGTAAGCTCGCCGACTGTCAGTCAAAGGACAGCGGAGAAACCGAAATATTTATCGTCGAGGGAGATTCAGCGGGAGGTTCCGCGAAGGGCGGCCGTGACAGAAGAATACAGGCAATTCTTCCTCTTTGGGGAAAAATGCTTAACGTAGAAAAAGCAAGACTTGACCGAGTTTACGGTAATGACAAGCTCACTCCCGTAATTACCGCTCTGGGTACAGGTATAGGGGAGGAGTTTGATATCGAAAAGCTCCGCTACGGAAAAGTTATTATTATGGCGGATGCCGATGTTGACGGACAGCATATCCGAACTCTTTTACTTACATTCTTCTTCCGTTTTATGAGACCGCTGATTGAAGAAGGACATATCTATATAGCTCAGCCTCCTCTTTACAGAATTACAAAAGGAAAAGAGCATAAATATGTTTATTCTGATATAGAAAGAGATAGAATTTTATCTGAAATAGAGGGAAAAACCGAAATCCAGAGATACAAAGGTCTTGGTGAGATGGACTCCGAGCAGCTTTGGGAAACAACTATGAATCCTGACAGCCGTCTTATGCTCAAGGTTCAGCTCAGCGACGCAGAAGCGGCTGACGAAACTTTCAGCATATTAATGGGCGATAAGGTTGAACCCCGCAGAGAATTTATTGAAACAAACGCGAAATTCGTTCAGAATCTCGACGTTTAATATGAGGAAATATTATGCATTCTAAAACATATATCACAGTCCGCTACGCGGAAACAGACCGTATGGGTATAGCTCATCATTCCAATTATCCAATTTGGTATGAGGTAGGAAGAACAGATTATATCAAAAGTTTTGGTATAACCTACAGCGATATGGAAAAAGCGGGAATATTGATGCCGCTTACCAATTTAAGCTGTAATTTTCTTAAACCCGCTACTTATGAGGATAATATTATAGTAAGAACGTGGGCAATTGAGCTAAAAGCAGCTCATATTCAGTTTACCTATACCGTTAAAAAAATTAACGAGGACGGCTCTCAGACTGAGCTGGGATACGGCTCAACCGAGCATGGTATTATTGATAAAAACACCTTCCGTCCCGTAAGTCTTAAAAAACGAATGCCTGAGTTATACGAGAAAATTAAAGCTACATTATAATAGTTGATAATTACTGAATACTGACTACTACACTTGATGAGGACACTTAAAAATAGGAGTGAATGAAAGTTGAATAACGAAAATGAGATCAAAGAGATTAACGGAAAAATAATTGACGTAGACGTCGAAAAAGAAATGAAACAGTCCTTTCTGGACTACTCAATGTCGGTAATCGTAAGCCGAGCTTTACCTGATGTACGAGACGGCTTAAAACCTGTACATAGAAGAATTCTTTATACAATGTACGAGAGAGGACTTGAGCCGAATAAACCTTATCATAAGTGCGCCGATACTGTCGGAGCAGTGCTCGGAGCGTATCATCCTCACGGCGACGCGTCCGTATATGACGCTCTGGTAAGACTTGCTCAGGATTTCTCGATGAGATATATGCTTGTTGACGGCCACGGTAACTTCGGTTCCGTTGACGGCGACCCGCCTGCCGCTTACAGATATACAGAAGCGCGTATGAGTAAGATTTCAACCGAGATGCTCACCGATATTGAGAAAAAGACGGTTGACTTTGTACCTAACTATGACGACAGACTTGAAGAACCTACCGTACTTCCAAGCCGTTTCCCTAATCTTCTTGTAAACGGTTCAAGCGGTATAGCCGTAGGTATGGCTACCAATATTCCTCCTCATAATATGGGTGAGGTTATCGACGCTATCGAGCTTCTTATTGATAATCCCGAGGCAAATATCGCCGAAATTATGGAATGTATTCCGGGACCTGATTTCCCGACAGGCGGTATCATTATGGGCAGAAGCGGTATCAAAGCCGCTTACGCTACCGGCCGCGGTAAGATTGTTGTACGCGCGAGAACCGAGATAATTGAAGCGAAGAATAACCGCTTTAAGATTATCGTAACCGAGCTCCCGTATGGAGTAAATAAGGCAAGACTTATCGAGCATATCGCCGATTTGGTTAAGGATAAGAAAATTGAGGGCATTACCAATATTGAGGATCATTCCGACAGAAACGGTATGCATATCGAAATTGATATTCGCCGCGACGCGTCACCTCAGATTGTACTCAACCAGCTTTTCTCCTATACTCAGCTTCAGACTACGTTCGGCGCTATTATCCTCGCTATTGTTAACGGCGAACCTAAGATATTAACATTAAAAGAATGCTTGGAGCATTATATAGATTTTCAGGTTGAAATTATTACCCGCCGTACTCAGTTTGACTTAAAGAAAGCTCAGGACCGCTGTCATATTTTAGAAGGCTTGAAAATAGCTATCGACAATATCGACGAGGTTATTAAAATAATCAGAGCCAGTAAGGATACAGCTACCGCTAAGACAAATCTTATGGAACGCTTCGGACTTGACGAGCCTCAGGCTCAGGCGATCGTTCAGATGCGTTTAGGTCAGCTGACCAATATGGAGCGCGGAAAAATCGAGGATGAAATCGCGGCTCTTATGGCAAAAATCAAGGAGTTTACCGAGCTTCTCGCAAGCCACCACCTCCTGCTTGAAAAGGTTAAGGAAGAAGCTATCGCGCTCAGAAATAAATATTCCGATCCAAGACGTACCGAAATTTGTCAGGTCAGCGGAGAGGTTGATATCGAGGATCTTATCCCTGAGGAAGATTGCGTTGTTACGCTTACACGTTTCGGATATGTTAAGCGAATTGCTGAGGATGAGTATACAATTCAGCACCGAGGCGGCAGAGGCGTCAAGGGAATGGCACTGAACGAAGATGATGTCGTCGATCAGAACGTCACCATGTCGACTCACGACTATCTGCTGATCTTTACCAACAAAGGAAAAGTCTACCGCATCCGTGGTTTCAACATTC
>ERZ842401.5170-NODE-5170-length-14639-cov-5.389536_pt1 | contig 14639 bp, 10 predicted proteins | sample MGYA00521270_ERZ842401 | MGnify/ENA primary metagenome ERZ842401 (study PRJEB31892, sample SAMEA3878208) | bioreactor metagenome | biome: Moose rumen | place: Sweden | collected 2011-10 | study: EMG produced TPA metagenomics assembly of the PRJEB12797 data set...
CCAATCCCCAATCCCCATCCCCAATCCCCAAATATTTATATATAATAATTTATAAATTTAAATGAAAAGAAAGAATGAATTCGAAAAATTTGGATTAGGCTTTCAAGATATTAATGTTGATGACAAATCTTTATCTTTTAAAATATATCGATATTTTTATTCTTTATATCAAGAAAGAAAAGAATTTAATCATTTGATAAAATATTTACAAATAATAGCAGAAGCTTTACAAACTATTTCATATGCTTTTTCTGATATTCATGAAGAATCTTGGGAAGGTGACCATGGAATACTTGAAGTTTTAAAATATACTAGAATATCTACTATTATGAAATTTTTTGATTATAATGTTTTTCAATTAATTTTCTATCTTTTAATTTTTTTAGTAATTATATTTTCCTTAATATTATTACTTCAAATTTGTTTTCTTGATTCATCTTCGAAAATATATAAATTTAGTATTACTTTTATTGGTTCAATGATTGAAATAATGTCAGTTATTTTTTATATTTCTATAACAGAAATATTTTTAATACCATTAAAATGTGTTGATGGAAATATATCTGGAATAAAAAATGTTGAAAAATGTTCAGGTAGTTCTTATTATTTAAGTGTTATTGTAGGAATTTTTGGAGTAATTTTATTTCTTTTTTGGTGCACTTTTGTTCTGAGTTTTAGTTTTTATCCATTTCAAAATTCAATGTCAACTATTAGAATAAATTCTTATAACGATATTCTTTTAATAGTTATAAAATTAGTATTTATTATACAAAATATTATAATCACGAATCAATATTTATCATTGGCAATACTTTTATTATTTTCAATATTTATATTCTTTAATTGTTTTAACGAGCCGACATATAACAATAAAAAATTAGAAATTGCAATAACTATAAGGAATCTTTGTATGGTTTGGACATTTATTATTTTATTAATAGCCAAATTGTTACCAAATAAAGGCTATATATATTTATTAATATTTGGTTATATAATAATAATATATTTATCATATATTATTATAAAAGAAAAAGATTTTCGCGGCATTAATTTTTCAAATAAGAAAAAAAATTTGAAAGACTATTTAAGAAAAATAAAATTAAATATAAGACTAATAAATTCTTTTATCGAAGCAAAAAATCAGAAAAATATAAATGACCCAGAAGAAAAAAGAAATATTATTTTATTAAAAGGAAATATCAAAGCTCATTGTAATATTTGCACAAGTGAAGAATGCCCTTTGATTAAATTTATTAATAACGAAGGAAATTTTAATATTCAAAAGCAAAGTATACTTAATTATATGAATTTATATTTTAATCGTTTGCTTAAAGAATACCCTAAGAATTTCAATTTATTAATTTTATACGTGCATTTTAATTTTAGTAAAAAATTTAATTTAAACAATGTCAAAGCGAATTTGAATTTATTAAAGAATATGCAATGGAATTTCAAGGAAAATTATATTTTATATTGTTTAGAACAAAATATGAAAAATAATAGATACAATTGCATGGATATAAATATGGAAAGAGATAGAAATACTGACTCAAGAATAGATTTAACTGAACAAAAATATCAGAAATTAAAATATTTAATCGAAAATTCGATTAAATTATATGGCGAATTTTGGGGAATTTTTTCTACTAATGTAACTAATAATATAAACACTTATAAATTATATTCCCTCGGAGAAAAATTAAATATATATTTAAAAGAAATGAATATTTTATGGGATACTGAACTAAAAAACGAAAAAATTCATAATGAACATCAAAGTATAGTTAATTTATATTCCAAATTTTTTTCTGAAATTTTATGGGACCAGAAAAAAAGTAAAGAAATATATAAAAAATTAAACGACGAAAATTTGAACAACTTTAAATCGAATAAAAACAAAAAATTAAAAGAAGAAAATATTCGTGCAAATATTGACGAACTTGTCGATAATCAAGATTTCCTTCTTTTTAGTGAATGTGACGAAAAAGGTAATTGTAAAATAATCCAATATTCAGCTTGTCTTTCTAATATTTTAGGATATCCAAAAATTGATTTAATAGGAAGACCACTTGATATTATTCTGCCGAATTTAATTATAAATGATTTCAAAAAATATTTAGAAGAAAGTATTAAGTTATTACATTTAGGACAAAATAATCAGAACGATTTATCTTTTAGAGAAAATCAAACTTCTAAAAATATCAAAATAATTTTAATCAAAGATAGAATAGGTTATATTAATCCATTAACAGCTAATTTTCAAATATTAGATGATAATGATTATTCCGATACCTTTTTATTAAAAATGAAATTAGAAAGTAAAGATAATAAATTCGAATATGCCAGTTATGTCTTGACAAATTCGGATTTAATCGTAGAAAATATATCTTCTAGTGCGATTAATTTAGGTCTTTCTTTAGACCTTCTAAAGAAATATTTGGTTAAACTTGATCTTTTAATTCGTGCAGATAATGAAATAGTTTTAAATGCATACGAACGTTTCGAAGAATACGAAGAAGAACCAAAAGAAGTCACCTGGATTTTCCCTGATCTTATTTACCCGAAAGATAATGTCAAACAAAATAAGAACGAAGATATTGATGAATTAGTGGAAAAATCCAGGAAAAAAGAAATTTTTATGCAAGTTAGAACTATTAAATTTAATGAAAGCGATAATTTCGCTTTTATTTTTAAATTCACGGAAATTTATACCAAAAATAAAAACAAAAAAATTAATTATAATTTCGCTTTGCCGAAATCAACTAATAATATGGTCATGTTTGATTTACTTAAATTAAATTATATTAGAACACAAATTGTAGAAAATAAATCGGGATTTAGAAATCTAAGGTCGAAACAATTTGAAGACGAGGATAATTTTGGAGGGGAAAAAGATACTAAAATTATTAAACTTAAAAAATTAAAGAAAAAAAAGAAAAAAATCGAATTTGAAGATGATGATATTACTGAATCAGAAGAAATTGAAAGAAATGAAAATAAAGTTGTCTTATCCAAAGAAAAAATTATTGAATTACAAGTATGTAATTATATGGATATTAAAAATTTTATTTTTTCGTTGCCTACTTATGGAACTGATGTTTCCTTGGAAAGATTCAGACCAAATGGAGATAAATATTCTGCAAGTAAAATCACTGAATCTTTAATAAAAATATTAGTAAGTAAATTTTGTCAGAGAGTAGAAGAAAAATTTAATGTTGACCTTAAAAAAAGGAAAAATAAAAGTTTTGTATATAAGCTTTTAAATGCAGATAAAAGTCAAATTTCATCAAATAACTATTTATTAGAAGATAGTGATATTCCTTTTAATGAACAAGTGGAAAATACTGGTACTCCACAAGGAGAAGAAATAAATAAGGGTTTAATGATAAGAAATAGTTCTCCTTTAGCTAATGTTTTTAAATCTAATTCAATGAAAAAAATTAATCTTGCTATAAATTTTATTTTTCTTGGAACATTTACTTTTCTTCTTTGTGAGTTTTTAATTACAGAAAATCATTTTACTCAATTAAAAAAAAAGGTAAATTACTTAAAAAATGGATATATAATATTAAATGATATTGTTTATATCAAATATTTTGTTACAGAAGGTGTAATCAATAATATTCCTTCATCATCAAAACCAGTCAGGCCAAACGATGATGATATAATTACTGAGCTGGCATCTTATAGACAAGAATTTGCAGAAGTATATGATTCTTTTATTACAGAAAAATTATGTGATGAATATGTCAATTACATGAAAAATACTAATGTAACTATATATTCTTCGATAAACACAGCCACTGTTCTTCAACCGAAAAATATTTCTTTGTTATTTAATTCTGTAATGAGTAGAATTTCTTCGTCTATAAATAATTTAGTTTCACTGACTTCATCTTCTTTATTATTAATGTCAAATAGAGATACTTATGAATTGATGTATAATCTTATTAATGAATATTTTATTAATTGGCAAAATGTCGTTAATATATTATTTAATGATGCACAAAAAACAACAAAAAAATTGAAAAATCCATTAATTATAATTTTTTGTTTTTATTTTATTTTTTCAGCAATTATGATTGTATCAATTCTAAAATTGTTGTCTCAATTTTCTTTAGATAGAGAAAAACCTATAAATTTATTTTTAACTATTAAAAAAGGAGTCTTTGAAAATCTTAAAAATTCTGCAGAAAATTTTTCAAATAAATTATTAAATAAATTTTTTGGAAATGATGATAAAGAAGAAGAATCTCAGCAGGAATATATAACTAATCTAAGACCTTCTGATATAAATATTGTTAAATTTAAAGCAGCAAGTAATAATTCATCAATAAAAAAATCTTTCACTTTCTTTAATTTAATAATAATGATCATTATATTCCTTCTTTTTTACTTATTTTATTTTATAGTTAAATGCATAAACTATTTAGGGAAGATGTCAGAAATAAATAAATTTATTTTTTTATATCAAAAAAATTGTGCAGCTCAAGTAAATTTAATTCTTTCAATAGATATTTTTAAATCTTTTTTATATAATAAAACAATTCCTATTTTAAGTCAGTCTAATACAAGAGATGTTTTTCTTTCTCATTTTTTAAATACCACAGAAAAAGCTTTATTGGGAAAAAAATATTGGAATAAATATATAGAATATCAAGAAGGTAATTTCACTGAATTGTTAGAAAAAGATATTGAAAAAGTAATTCCTTTGGCAAATTATAATAGATATGGATTAAAGCCAATTGAAACAAGGGTATTTGAAATTATTAGATATTTAACAGTTAAATATTTTAATTCCTCTGAAATTGATGACAATATTGATAAAAGCTCTGAAATATTAATTGAAGAAACATTTAATTTTTTTGAGATTCATGTTCTAATAAAATACATCTTTAGGCAATATTATAATGGTATTACAAAATTAATGATGGAATCATTTGATAGATATAAAACTGATTCAAATCTTTATTATATTGTCATTTTCAGAATTATCAAAAGGAAGTCGCATATATTCGTAGAATTGGTGGGAAAAATTCTCGATATAAAAATTTTGACTCTGAACGATGGCATCAATATTCTCAAAGAGCCATACTTCCAGATTTTGGATTTCTTCATCGGCAAAATTAAAAACATCCCTTAAAGCCTTTTTGAATCCCAAAAAAAGATAGTGTTGAATTAAGCGCATACAATCAAAAATCTTTTCATCTTTGTTATCATAAATATCAGAATTATTGGCTATTTCCAGAATTTCCTGCAAACTTGACCATTTACAGTTTTCATTTAATGCTTTTATATTCAATTTGGTATTTTTCAAAATAGCATTATAAGTCCAAGAACTGTGGAACCGAATAAAATCCTTAAAAAGTTTTTTTGCCTCATAGGGGATGTTTTTATAATGATATGCAATATACTGTGACAGAAAAAAAACAATTACTTGCCGTCCGCTGAAATATTCGTTAATTCTTGGGTCATAGTGTTTTATGCTTTTTTGTAAAAAAAGGGGAAAACGAACCATAAGATAAGAATAGTCAGTTATTTCGTTATAATCACAATAGATTTTCTTGTAAAATTTCCGCACCGTTTTTGAAAGTATTGATTTTCCGTCAGCAAGATTATACTTTCCGTATGCTGATTTTGTGTTTTCGTCTTTGTAGTCTTTTTGCGTTTTTGCATCCATTCCATTCTGACTGCAAAAATCACCGAGCATTGTTAATAAAAAACTGCTGCAGTTTCCTAAAGTAATTTCAAGACTCATACAATTCCCCTTAATGATTCTAGAAACATTTTACTATTTCTGCGCAATTTTTAAATCTTTTTTTTATTACTTTTTTTCGCTCAATTTTTAATAGCCAAAAAATTCGACTCGGAAAGGTCTGTGATTTATATTTAATATGCAAGGAGGTACCACTATGCCAAACAAACCAATTACGCCTGCAAACAATCAGGCAAACATGCAGAACGCAAACAAGGGAACACCGGGCGTAAACAAGCAGTACGCTCAGGTTCAAGGAAATCGCGGAGCACAACTTAATCCCAATCGAAAAGGCAAATAAGTTGTGCAGTTATCGGAGCAGAGTTTATCAATTTCACAAACAGGAGAATTCTATGCGATATTACGAAGTCAAGGCAAAATGCGGGCATGTGGGGCGAAACAATTATTACATCGGCACATTGTTTTTGTGGGCGGAAAACGGAAAAGATGCGGCAAGTGTTGCGAGGCGGTTTCCGCGCGTGAAGCATGACCAAAAGGACGCGATTCTTTCGGTGCTTGAAATCAGCCGTGCGGAATATGAAAAAGGCAAGGCGGAAATCGCAAAATCTGCATATTGGACGAGCATCAGCGTGCAGGAACAGCGGCAAAACTGCCCAGAATTAGTGGATTCGATTCACCGCGAGGAAACCAATAAAAAAAATACGCAAAGAAGCACTCTCTAAGAAAGATTTTTCACGCCGACTCCATTTTTGATGAAATATGCGACTATCGCGGAGACCTTTCAGCAGTCGGATTTTAAAGGAGAAAAAAGCGAATGACCAAAAAACTTCCCCAAAAACTCGACCTGCTCATCATCACGACGAATTTCTGCCGTGCGGACGAGGAGCGCACGCCCTACGGCGTTTCGTGCCTTGTGAATGCGTTCCGCAGGGGCGAAAGCGCAAAATCAGGCAGAATACGGTCGTTTACTTACGATTTGAACCGACATTTTGACAACGAAACGGGAAAATTCAAAATCAACTTCAAGAAAATTGCCCGCTTCCTTGCGCGAAAAATCGTCAAAAGCGGGTGCAATGTCGTGGCGTTCAGCACATTCGCTTGGAGCGACTTGATTTTCACAAAAACGATGGCGATTCTTGCACGGCGGAAAAATCATCCGCTCATCGTGCTTGGCGGACCGATGGTCATAGGTTCGCTTGCGGAATTGCAGGGCTTGTATCCTCATGCGGATTTTTTCATCGAGTCGTACGGCGAGAAGGTCTTTGCGAATCTTCGGGAATATCTTTTGCAGGCTCATGAGGGCGGAAGTCGGCTGATAAAAGATTTGCCCGTTTTTGAGGAACTTGTTTCGCCGTATTTTTCAAATCTCATCAAAATCGAAAAGGGAATGTCAGTCCGCATGGAACTTCGCCGCGGCTGCCTCTTCAACTGCGCGTTCTGCCGTCACCGCAATCCCGAAAAGAAAGTGTTCTGCGTGGACTGCGCTCAAAATCATCAGCGGGAACTCATGCTGTTCAAAGAAAAACAAGTCGGAAAAATCAATGTGCTCGACCCGTATTTCAACGATGTGCGACCCGAATTCAAAGAAATCAGCCGTGCCTTTTTGCAGAATGTACGCGACTTGCAGATTGACACGAAGATTTCGCTTCAAATCCGCCCCGAAATGCTTGATGACGAATATTTGAACATCGCCCAGACCATGCCGAACCTCATTTTTGAAATCGGAATCCAGTCTCTCGATGATGCCGTTATCGCAAAAATCAACCGAGGCGGAAAAGACACACGGAAGAAAGTGCTTGAAAAACTCGCCGAAGTCGCCCGCCGAAAAATCACCAGCGAAATCACGCTCATTTACGGCTTGCCCTTGCAGACGGCGAAATCCTTCGCAAGCGACATTGCCACGCTCACATCACTCGGATTTTCAAAAATCAGCGCGTTTCCCCTGCAAATCTACCGCGGAACGGAACTTTTTTCGACCTATCGCAAATTCGGGCTAAAAACGCGGCTCAATGAAATCGGAATTCTTGAAGTATGCGACAATCCCACGCGCGATTTTGCGAAAATGCGGGCAATCGCAACAAACCTAAAAAACTAAGCTGGACGAAACTCTTCCCTACATCATCTTGACAAAATTATATTTGATACAATATAATTTCAATTGAGAGGTGAATTATGACATACGACATCATCATCATCGGGGCGGGACCTGCGGGTGTTTCTGCCGCCTTGTATGCAAAACGCGCGAATCTTTCGGTCGCTGTTATTTATTCTGGTGAAAGCCAGCTCGAAAAAGCGCACAAAATCGACAATTACTACGGCTTTCCCGACGGAATCACGGGGGCTGACCTTTACAAAAACGGCATTCAGCAGGCGAAAAATCTCGGAATCGAAGTGATTGAAGCGGAAGTCACGCACATTGAGATGCTCGCTCCCCCGCCACAAACGCAATACTCGGTCAAAGCGGGCGACACGGAGCTTTCGGCGCAGGCAATTATCCTTGCCACAGGGAACAAAAAACTCCGCCCGCCGATTGAAGGCATCCTCGACTTTGAGGGAAAGGGCGTTTCGTACTGCGCAATCTGCGACGGATTTTTCTACCGCAAAAAGAATGTGGCGGTCATCGGGAACGGCACTTTCGCGGTGGCTGAGGCAAGCCACCTCGCGCACATCGCAGAGAGCGTCACGATTCTCACCGACGGAAAATCTGACGAAGAAGTGAAAGCGGCAATCGCGGCGGACAGTTCAATTTCCGGAAAAATCAAAATTGACGCGCGGAAAGTCGCAAAAATCACTCCGAACGCGGAAAACACAAAGGTCGGCGGCGTGGAATTCGCAGACGGCGAATCGCTCGCGCTTGACGGCGTGTTTGTCGCGCTCGGAAGTGCAGGCGCGGCGGATTTTGCAAAAAAACTCGGTCTTGCCCTAAACGGCGACTCAATCGCGGCGAACGAAAAAATGGCGACCAACGCGCCGGGAATCTTCTCGTGCGGAAACGCGAACGGCGGACTTTTGCAGGTGTGCAAAGCCGTGTACGAGGGCGGTATTGCGGGATTGAGTGCGGTGGACTATATCCGAAATCTAAAGAAAGCGGTATAATAATTTTCTATGGCAGAACAGAATCGTGAATCGGTTATCGTCAGGACAAGCATTCTCGGAATCGTTGCGAACATTGCGCTCGCTTCGTTCAAGGCTCTCGTCGGGCTTCTCTCGCACTCAATCGCAATCGTTTTGGACGCGGTGAACAACCTCACCGACGCGCTTTCCTCAGTCATCACGATTGTCGGAACAAAACTCGCGCTCCGCCCCGCGGACAAAAAGCATCCGTTCGGGCACGGCAGGGCGGAATATCTTTCGGCACTCGTGATTGCGGTCATCATTTTGTATGCCGGCGTTACCGCGCTCATCGAGTCGGTCAAAAAAATCATCAATCCTTCAACACCGGACTATTCTTCGGCGGCGATTATCATTGTGAGCGTGGCAATCGTGGTCAAAATCCTGCTCGGGCTTTTCGTAAAATCCACCGGAAAAAGAGTGAATTCGGATTCCCTCGTGGCAAGCGGGCAGGACGCGCTCATGGACTCGATTATCTCAGCGTCAACGCTCGTTGCGGCAATCGTTTTCCTCGTGTTCGGGCTTTCGCTTGAAGCCTATCTCGGCGTCATCATCTCGCTCGCAATCATCAAATCGGGCATTGAGACCATGCGAGAGACTTTGAGTAAAATCTTGGGCGAGCGAATTGAAGCCGACATCGCACACGCAATCAAGCGCACGGTCGTAAGCTGTGACCCCGAAATTCGCGGCGTGTTCGACCTCATTCTGAACAATTACGGTCCTGACCGTCACATCGGCTCGGTTCACATCGAAGTTCCCGACACTTGGACGGCGGATAAAATCGACACGGTTGCCCGAAAAATTTCTGATGTAGTCTACGAAAAGCACAACATCGCAATGGCGGCAATCGGCATTTACAGCGTGAACACCAAGCAGAATTCGGCTTCCGAAATCCGTGCAAAAGTCTGGAAAATCGTGCACGAGCACAAGGACATTCTCCAGATGCATGGCTTTTACATCGATGAAGCGGCAAAAATCATGCGATTCGACATCGTAGTTTCGTTCGACTCACCGAACATGAAAGTGATGTACAATCATGTGGTCGCCGATGTGCGCGAAGCATTCCCAGACTATGATGTGCAGGTTCAGTTCGATTTTGATATAAGCGACTAGCGCAAGGGATTGTAGGGGCGCGAAGCGTTGCCGAAACGAAGTGCAGGCAATGGAGCGCGGTTAGCGCGGAACCCCGAAAAGCCCGACGGCTGAAAGCCGATGCGCCCAAAAGGAAAGAATTATGGAACAGAAAAATTACGACAGCCTCAAACTCAAAAACCAGCTCTGCTTTCCGCTCTACGCGGCTTCTCGGGAAATCCTGCGAAAATACACGCCGCTGCTCAAAAAAATCGGGCTTACTTACACGCAGTACATCGTGATGATGGTGATGTGGGAACACCAGTCGCTTAAAGTGGGCGAAATTTCAAAATTCCTCTACCTTGACACGGGCACGCTCTCGCCGCTCCTCAAATCTATGGAAGAAAAAGGCTTGGTCAAACGCGTGCGCGACAAAAACGATGAGCGCGTCGTCACAATTTCAATCACCGAGGAAGGCGAAGCGCTCAAAGAACAGGCTCTTTCCGTTCCCGAGGAAATGGGAAAATGCCTGAACATTTCCCCCGAGGAAGCGCAGTCGCTCTACGGGATTTTGTACAAGATTATCGGCTAGATTTTTGTCTGTGCTATCGGTCAAAATTCACCACGATTTGCACATTGTTGTTTTTTATTGTATTATATTTAAATATGAAAATTCTTTGTGTTTGTTTGAGCGCGACCATTCAGCGCACGATTTGTTTCGATTCACTTACCGTCGGCGGAATCAACCGTTCACAAAATTGGCGGGAAGATGCGAGCGGAAAGGCTTTGAATGCAGCCCGTGTTCTCAATCAGCTTGAACAAGGAAGTTCGGTTGCACTTTGCCCAGTAGGGAACGCAAACGCGGAACAATTCATGGTTCTTGCTTCACGCGACAATGATTTGTATATTCACCCCGTCTATGTCGAAGGAAATACGCGTGAATGTTGGACGGTTCTTGACGCAAAGAATAACACAACGAGCGAGTTTATTGCCGATGAAGCCGAAAATCTTCACCATCTTGCAGGAGCCGAAGCCGAACTCGATTTAATCGAATCAATTCGTGAATATATGGCTGTTTGTGACGCGCTTTTGCTCGCCGGAAGCCGCCCCGCTACTTGGTCAAAAAATATTTACGCACGCATTTGCGAAGTCGCTCACAAGGCAGGAAAACCGATTCTCGCAGATTTCCGCGGCGAAGAATTGCTCGGCACGCTCAAAGTGTGCACACCGCAAATTATTAAAATCAACGAAGAAGAATTTTGCCAAACATTCGGTGGATTGCTTTTAAGCGAAGAAGAACTTTCAAACGAAATCGCAAAAAAGAGCAAAGAATTGCAGAACATCATCGTGGTCACTCGCGGCGAAAAAGAAACGCTCGCCGCTCAAAATGGCACAAAATTCCGCTGCCCCGTCGAAAAAGTCACGCCAGTCAACACAACTGCGTGCGGCGACAGCTTTGCGGCGGGCTTTTTGCATGACTACCTTCTTACGCACACAGTCGAAAGCGCGCTCACTTCGGGAACGCATTGCTCCGCGCTCAATGCAAAAACGCTCGTTCCTGGCTCAATCAGAGAAGTGGGCGAAAACTAAAATCTCCATAATGCGCCAATGGCAGGGATAATCGCAAAACAACGGCAACTTCCATCATTAATGGTGGTAACTGTTGCCTTATTGTTTAATTTATAATAGAAATCATATATCACTTTTCCCCCTGCATACACCCCAAATCGCTTTGAAAGATTGATTTCTGCATTCGCCCACGCGCCAAGCCCCACCGTATACACAGATTCCTTTATGACAACTTCATTGTTTTTCTGTTTGCTGATAAATCCGTCAAGATGGAAGCCGGCTCCAATCGGAAAATTAAAAGTTCCGTCACGGAAAAGCACGGTATAAATTCCAGCGAGAATATCCGTTCCAAAAAAATACTCATAATCCGAAAGATTTGTGGTCGTCTGATATTTTTCGTCCCAAATAATCACTTTTGAATAGGGCATATATATATCCGAATTGAGAAAAATTCCGATTTTCATGTAATCGTTCATATTCCGATAGTTGAGATTCACCCCAACGGCATTCAGCCGCATAGAATCAAAGGCAGCAAGCTTGTAATCGTTGTTAATTACGGGAAAGGAAATGCCCGCACAGAATGTTTTGTTTGAAAAATCGCTCATGGCATGTGCGGAAAAAAGACTCAGTGAAATCAAAAAGGCAAAAAATATTTTCTTCATAGTAAAAATGTATTATTATTAAGGAAGAAAGTAAAGATAATTTGTGATTTTGTCGGTTCTCCGACACGGCGGTAACCATGTCTCTTAATTGCAATGAAATAGATTTGATTCTCTCGGAACTCGATTTAGCGGGCGCGTTCGTGCAGGAAGTCGTGCAGCCCAACTTCAACTCGCTCGCGCTCTACACCTACAAGCCGGGCATGCCTAAAACGGTTTTTATTTCTCTTGAAGCGGGGGCGTGCCGAATCTGCGAGACACGGCGCAAAATCACCAAGAACGAAAAGCCGCTCCGCTTTAACGAAATGCTCAAATCCAAAATCAAGGGCGCACGGATTCTCTCATGCTCGCAACTCGGAAAAGAGCGAATCATTAAACTGGAACTCGAAAAAGCAGGCGCGATTTATGTGATGCCGCAAGCTCAGGAGCACGCCGCAAAAAGAGCAAAATCCGTCCAAACCGAAGATGAAGACGAACTGTTCTCGCTCTATATCCGCTTGTGGTCGAACGCGGGAAACATTTTTTTGTGCGACAAAGACGGCGTGATTCTCGATTCATTCTACCGCCGCCCCGCAAAAGGCGAAAAAACGGGAGAAGTGGTTGCCCTGCCCGAAGTGGTTTCGACTCCGCTCAACCACCACGATTTAGAGAAAAAATTTCCAATAAGGGATTTCGCCGAAATAGATATTCGCCTCACGCCCGAATATGGCAGTAATGGTTCGCAAGAAGTGTCATTGTCGGGCGTGCTCCGACAATCCATGTCCTTCAACCAAAAAGTCGATTTGTTCTATTCTGAAAACGCGGCGCAGACTTCGCTCGAATCGCTTTTGGAGCAGGCAGAAAAATGGTACGAATCGCACAAAAGCAAACAGGTCGCCGCGCTTGAACGGCTCAAAGAAAAGCGCGAAACTTTCAAAAACGCGGGGCAGTACAAGCATCAGGGCGATTTGATTCTCGCGTACGGCTATGCGCTCAACGGAAATTCCAATTTCCTTGAATGTGAGGATTTTGACACGGGCAAAAAAGTGAGCATTAAAATCGACCCGAAACAATCCGCTCAGGAAAACGCCGCCACTTACTACGAGACTTACAAAAAGCAGACGAGCGGGCTTGAAAACCTCGACTACGACATTGACTCCGCCGAAAAATCGCTTGCCGAGCTTGAAGCGCAGTACGCAAAAATCATCGCTGAAAAAAATCCGATTAAACTTGAGCAAATCTTGCGCAAAACGCAAAAGCCGCGCCAACAGGAAAAGAAAGCGCATCCCGGTCTGGACTTTGTGATTGACGGCTGGCAGATTATCGTGGGGCGCGACGCGAGCGAAAACGACGACTTGCTCCGCCACACGGTCAAAGGCGCGGATATGTGGCTTCATGTGCGCGACTATCACGGCGGCTATGTATTCATCAAAAACCGACCGGGAAAGACCGTTCCGCTCGAAATCTTGCTCGCCGCAGGAAACCTTGCCGTCTATTACTCAAAGGCACGCAAAAACGGCAAGGCGGATTTGTATTACACGCAGGTCAAGCATCTCCGCCGTGCCAAAAATGCCCCCAAAGGCACAGTTCTCCCCACGAACGAGAAGAATTTATTCATAAAATTGGACGAAAAGAAAATCAGGGAAATTTTGACGCGGATAGAATAAACTCTTAAAATCCGCTATACTCAACCTATGAAAATCGCAGAAATCTTGAATTCAAAAAAAGTGTCGCTCTCGTTTGAGGTGTTTCCGCCGAAGAAACAGGACGCGCTTGAATCTATAAAAAATACCGCCATCGAACTTACCTCACTCAATCCTGATTTTATCAGCGTGACTTTTGGCGCGGGCGGCTCAACGCAATCCTACACCGCCGAAATCGCGCAGGCAATCGAGTCGCAGGGAACGACGGCACTTGCCCACCTCACATGCGTGCGCTCAACCACCGAAGCATTGAACCACATCATCAAAAATCTCAAAGAAAAGGGAATCTCGAATGTGCTTGCCTTGCGTGGCGACTACCCGAAAGATGCCGTTGAAGGCGAAAATATCTTTCCGTCGGGATTCACACACGCGAGCGACCTTGTGCCGCTCCTCAAAAAAGAAGGCTTCTGCGTGGGCGGCGCGTGCTACCCCGAAGGACACACCGAAAGCGCGAACCGTGACGCCGACATCGAAAACTTAAAGCACAAAGTGGACGCGGGCGTAGACTTCCTCACAACCCAGCTCTTTTTTGACAACGACATGCTCTATTCGTTTTTGTACCGCTTGCAGTCGGCGGGAATTCATGTGCCCGTTTTGGCGGGAATCATGCCGATTACGAACGCGAGCCAGGTGAGCCGCATGGTCGATTTGTCGAACGCATACATTCCGCGAAAACTCATGGCAATCTGCGACCGCTTCCGAAACAGCCCCGAAGCCATGAAGCAGGCGGGAATCGCTTACGCCACCGACCAAATTATCGACCTTATTTCAAACGGCGTGCGCGGAATCCACATCTACACGATGAACAAGCCCGACATCGCGCGCGCCATC
>ERZ842401.5171-NODE-5171-length-14637-cov-11.149019_pt1 | contig 14637 bp, 10 predicted proteins | sample MGYA00521270_ERZ842401 | MGnify/ENA primary metagenome ERZ842401 (study PRJEB31892, sample SAMEA3878208) | bioreactor metagenome | biome: Moose rumen | place: Sweden | collected 2011-10 | study: EMG produced TPA metagenomics assembly of the PRJEB12797 data set...
TTTTACGCAGAAAATCTTATATACGATATACATTTCTTACGACAGGTGATTCTTATGCGAAACTGCAGGCATAAAAATTCTTGCACAATAATTGCACGGAGCGTGCAAATAATGTGCAAGAAGCCCTTTCCTAACTTTTTTTCGAGGCACTCTTCAGGTCTCTTATGACGGTGTCGGCCATCACGTCGGCATACACCATCGTAGTGGCTATCTCCCTATGTCCGCAGAGACGCTGAACCGTAGTGATCGGCACCCCTTGGTGCAGCAGCAGCGTGGCAAAGGTATGGCGTGCCGTGTGCATGGTCACTTTTTTCTCAATGCCAAGGCCTGTGATTACCTTCTTCAGCTGCATGTTGATGTTTTTACGTGCCAGTCCTGCTATCTCCTCTGCATTCCCATATTTCTGGAGAAGGCCGACGGCTTTGCCTTCGAACAGGAGGTACAGGGGGAGCCTTACCGTCTCATTGCTCTTCACGGTTTCTTTGATCAGCCATACTTTCCCCCTTTCCTTGATGATGTGCTTGTCGGTCAGGGTCTGTATGTCAGAGAAGCGTAGCCCCGTGTAGCAGGCAAAGAGAAACACATCTACCACATTCCCTTTCTCGCCCTGATACTGCTCCACTTTATGGAGCTCGGAGGGCGTGAGGAACACCTCTTTTCGTGCCATAGGCTTCAGCTTGAAATCCTTGAACGGATAGTCTTCTGGCTTCATGTACTTCTGCTTTATGGCTTCGTTGACCAGTGTCCTAAGGTGCCGTAAGTGCTTGATAACGGTATTGTTGGCAGCCTTATAGTCTTCTTTCAGCCACTTCTCAAAGTCGATGAGAAACTGGTGGTTCAGGTCCTCGAAACAGACCCTCTGTCTGAACAACTGTATGACTTTTATGGTAGATTCCAGGCTCACTTTGGTTCCCGTTCTTCTCCTGGTGTCGGCCATCACCAAATTTCTGGCAAATTCGGTGAACGTGCAATTGGGGACGTAGTTGCTCCTCACCGCACCGGCCAGAGTGGTCAGGGAAGGAGTGATGCCCCGTCGCCAGAAGTCTATCTCTATCTCCTGTATGCGGAGTATTTCCTCATAGAGCATAGTGTTAAGATCGTTACACTGTGGATGGTTCACGATAAGTCCATGCTCGAACTGATTGGGTCTGACGTGCGGATGTGCGGAGCAATATCTGGTCTTTCCATTCAGTCGGGCTTCTATCTCCACTAATCCTGTGCCGTTGACATTCAGCTTCCCACTGCGGTTGAATGCCAGTCGATATCTGATTTTTCGTATCATTTTTATTGTTTAAGATTTATAGATTAACATACAAAACTTTATGTAGGGCGCAAAAATATGCAAAATGGTTGATTTTACGACTATCAATTGTGCTTCCCACAAAGTTTTTAGTCAAATTTTGCATCAGCGTAGATATGCAATCATCTCGTCATGACACAAACAATGATAGGGTATTTCAAGCAAAATCTGTCTTGAAAGAATTATTTTCAGGACTTTTCACTTCCAACTTATGTTGGTTTATACTTCCACTTTAAGAGAAAAAATACGACGCTTAGATAAGGGATATAGATTGTAGAAGAAATTGCCTATAATTTGGCGATAGACTTTTTAGATTCTCACCCGGATTTACCATGAACTACGATAGGAAGGGCATGGTTTGGCTGTGAGTCATTTTCAAGTATCGCATGATACAATATGTATTCTCAGGTAGGTTGATAATAATACGAAAAGAGGGGTGCCTTAGTGGGGCACCCCTCTCGGATAGATTATCTATTCTACTGACGGTTTAGTCAGCGAGTAGCATTCTTTAGCGCTTCAGCACTGTCATTGGCATCTTAACACTGTGAGTCTTGTGTGAGTACATGTCAACCAACTTAATAGTCAATGTAGAAGCTACATCAGCAGTTGGGTTAGTTGCGGCATCAATCACCTTAGGATCAAATGTCAAGGTAGTACCAGAGATTGTTACATTGAAGTACTCTTCCTTACCATTAGAATTTGATGTCAAAGCAGCAGCAGTAACAACCAAGCTTCCCTCATAAGGCTCGCTCAGAGGAGCATTGTACTTACCATCGCGTGAGCTTACACCAATGATGTACTGCAGATCTACAGAGAACTCAGGATCGTCATTAGTCTCACCACTGCCAGCACCATACTTCACAGAAGTCTTATATGGCAATTCCTGCTTGTCAGTCAAACCAAGATCCTTCTTAGTAGCCCAGTGCCAAGTGTAAGTTGAATCATAGATGTCATGGTATTCAGTGTCGAACTTGTCAACATCAACGGTGTAGTCAGCATAAACATCATTCTTAGCGTCATACAATGCAGTAGAGATCTTACCGAAGTTGTAAACCACTGTTGTAGCATGCTTAGTAGTGTTGTCAATGAAGTCCTTGTTGATTTCAAGAGTCTCATCACCAGCCACGGTTACATCCTCAATTACAGGAGCACCATTCTTAATAACTACTTTACCGTCAGCATCGAGCTTGTAAGCAGACTGAGCGAATGTGATGTTGTAGTTAGCAGCCAATGACGTTACGTCAGATGAGCTTGTACCCAAGTTGAATACCATCAGCATTGGCATTGTACCAGCGGTAGCAGATTCAGCAGCCCAGTCATCAGGAACTAAGTAAGACTTGTACAGACCATCAACTACCTGGTTAGTCTTAGTTGAGTAACCAGCAGGAGCTGCAGTAGGCAATTCCTTCTTGAAGGTGATCTTGATTGTTGCCAAAGTACGAACCAAGCCGCTTTCTACACTCTGCAGGGTCAAAGTACCAGAGTACTCCTTACCGTCGATGTAAGCTAACCAGTCTTCGATCATTGGAACAGTGTACAGCATATTCACATCCTTCAGAGCACCAGTGATGTCACCCTCGATGTAAGGATTACCATCCTCATCGGTTGCTTCCTCAACGTTGAATGCCTGAATATCGGTAAACCTCTTATTCTTATACTGAGCAAATACTGGATAGAATGCAAGTGACTGATTCAATTCACCATCGCCATCACCAGTAGTCTGGTCTTCTGTACGATCGAAGTAGCTGATTACGTCGGCATTCCAGATGAAGTGGTTAGCCTTAGTTGTAGATACTACGAACTCAACAGGATCTGATGGGATAATCTCCTCGCTCTCAGGAACAACAACTGTTGCAGCTGAGTTAGAAGATGTAGCGTCACCAACGTTTACATAGAATGCACGACCATCTGGGTCAACCAGTGTACCATCCCAGTTGATAGCATAAACACGGAAACCAATGATGTCACCTCTCTTAGATACGAGCTCCTCGCCATCTACGGTGATGTCGATTGAAGTGCCCTCAACAACCTCGTTGATACCAGTGTACTCATAAGTCATCCAAGCATTCCACTCAGATGGGATAGACTCTACAGAGTTCGGCTGATCCAGAACTACATACATAGCCTTAACAGCGCTCTTAGTAGAAACAGGTAATACGGTGTTATATTTGTCGGATGCCCATCCCTGATACTCTTCCAGAGTTACAGTGAACTTCTCACCAGGAGCTACAGCCAGCAGGTTCTCAGAAGAACGGTTATCATTGTTAGCATAACCTACATTATACGCAATAGCATCAGTGATGTTCTCAGTTGCGTCAGCATTCTTCAGCGCTGCAGTTGCAGGAACATTACCCATGTTGATGTTTGCCTTAACGTCAACTGAGTCATTCAGCCAAGCCTTCTCCACATATTCCTGATCAGTGTTAGGATATGGATAGAAGCTGATACTGGTCTCATCGTAGCGGTTGTTCAGTTTCTCAACTCTTGTACCATTTACAGTGAAGTGCAGACGGTTAACTGGCTGGAACTCGCTCCAATCCAGAGTCAGGTCGTAAGAAGAAGTCACATATCTGTCAGCTGCATCCTCAGCAGTGTTGTTTACTTGAACAGCATACAGGATCTTATTCAACATCTTTTCTTCCTGTGAACCAGCGTTCTGATCAACGCCATCCTGATTTACAGTAGCGCGAGTGTTTGCTGCTGGAAGATCTGTCAGATACTGAGTCAATGGATAGAATGTCTCAGGATCATACTCCTTCAGAGCTACTTTAACAACCCAAAGACCTGTCTCCTCAGCAGCACGAGTTACAGTAACGGTGCCATCAGGACGAGACAATACGCCCTCATACTTAGCAACAGCTTGTACTTCTAGGATATCATCCAGATTTTGGCCCGTGCTGTTAACCAAAGAAATCATGTCTGGAGTCAGCACTGCATTGGTAGGAGATACGCGAACTACGAAGAAATCAGGACGGTTCACCTGACGATCCTTCACGAATGTGATGGCATTCTTCAGGTCAGCACCCAGTGCAGGGAAGCTGTTAGGCTTAGCCTCATATTCAGTCATCCACTTGCTCCAACCCTGAGCCACTGTCATGTCAGCAGCCTCGAATACGGTGGTGAAGTTCAGATCCAGAGGATTGTCTTGCTTATAAGATGCATAAGGATATACGTTATAAGGATCTACATAGCCATCATCATAGAATTCGTAATATTGGTTTGCGAAAGCACCCTGCTGAGCAATAATACCTTCAATTACCTGAGCAGCAGTGTATGAGTCAACCAAAGAAACAGAAGTTACGGCACCAGCAATCTTGCCAACGATAGCGTTGACGCTTTCCTTAGCCTCCTCAACAGCCTTCTGGATTTCTTCCAGAGCAGCAGGATCTACAGAAGAACCACCTTCCAGAGCCTCAATTCTCTTAGTCAGAGACTCGAGGTCAGTCTTAACAGCAGCAGCGGCAGCTTCCTTAGCAGCAGACTCGGCAGCCTTCTGGGCAGCCTCGGCGATAGCAGTCTGAGCGTCAGCCACAGCCTTCTGGGCAGCAGTAGCAGCACCGGCAGCAGCGTCAGCAGCAGCCTTCTTGGCAGCGTCTACACCAGCCTTAGCCTCCTCGGCAGCCTTAGCAGCAGCCTCTGAAGCGGCCTTAGCCTCAGCGATAGCCTTGGTAGCGTCTGCGCCTGCAGCTACAGCCTTAGCAGCATCCTCTGCAGCAGCCTTAGCCTTAGCGGCAGCGTCAGTGGCAGTCTTAGCGGCAGCGTCAGCAGTAGTGGCAGCAGCCTTGGCGTTAGAGATAGCCTCAGCAGCCTGGCCAGTAGCCTGACCTGCGTTCGTAGCAGCTTGCTCGGCCTGGGCAGCAGCTTCCTTAGCAGCTGTCAGTGCATTTGCAGCCTCTGTAGAAGCCTGAGCAGCAGCTGACTGAGCAGCGCTGATTGTGCTTGTCAAAGAACTAACCTGGGCAGCCAGTTCGTCCTTGCTTGACAAGGTGTTCAGCTTCTGATTGATTTCGTCAATCTCGTCATCGTAATCCTTACAAGACGTGATTGTCCCCGCGGAACCCAAGATAAGGACTCCGAAGAGAATCGCATTTAGAAACTTTTTGTACATAATAGAAAACTTTTAATTTATAAATTAAAAAAACAATAATTGATTATACATAATTATATTTACCATATCTCGCTTTACTCCTTTCACTTTCTTTTGGTTACCTCCTTTCCCAATGAACCTTGATTCCAATAAGTAGCGAAGAAAGACCTTCCACCAAGGTCTACCCCCTGGTAGAAAGCCACATCTGGGCTCTTTGTTTGTTTCAGATAGTTCATGTTTTTTATAACTTCTATAATTATTTAATTGTATCCAACATTACTGCAAATCCTTACGAATTTGCATAGTTATCTCAGTAATCTCTCCCTAAAGAGATGTGTTTCTCGGTGCAAAATTAAGCATTCTTTTGAAATATAAAACATTTTCTGCAGAAAAAATGCAAAATATAGTAAAAAAACTTTCAAAAGAGCGTTTTCAGCACTTTCCAGCCATGATATGACATGCATCAACTTCACTATATATAATATATTAAAAAGGTGTAGGCTCCTCAAGCGGGGTCTACATCGTAGTAAATGGTCAGCGACTTGAACTTATCATTGGCCAACATCTCTTGCTGCACCTGCATGAGCAGGGCTCTTATGCGCGAATAGCTGCTTCCCATTTCAAACTTCAGCATGATCTTGCGGATGAACATCTTCTGCACCTTGGCAACTGGCGGACGGTCGGGACCAAGCACCCTGCCACCAAATAGCACACGCAGCTTAGTCGCCATGGTTTCTGCCATCAGATCGAGCAGTGGCGCATTGCGGTGCTTCAGATAGACATAGACCATGCGGTAGTAGGGTGGATAGTGGAACTGGAGACGTTCTTCAAGCTGCGTCTGCACCATAGACAGATAGTCGTTCTGCCGCACTTGGTGGATGATGGGGTGCTTCACGTCCGAGGTCTGGAGGATTACCAGCCCTTGTTTATGCTTTCGCCCTGCACGCCCTGCCACCTGTTCCATGAGCTGGAAGGCACGCTCATAGGCCCTAAAGTCGGGATAATTCAGCATCAAGTCGGCATTCAGGATACCCACCACGCTCACATTCCCGAAGTCCAACCCTTTGGAAATCATCTGCGTACCGATAAGTACCTTCGTCTTACCTTCCTCAAAATCGTGAATGATGCGCTCGTAGGAGCTTCTCGATTGGGTAGTATCCAGATCCATACGGGCTATCTTCACACCAGGGAAATAGGCATTCAGCTCATCTTCCACGCGCTCAGTGCCTGCCCCGATGCCCCTGACATCGGTATCTCCACAGGCAGGACAAGCACGTGGAGGTGTGATGCTATAGCCGCAGTAGTGGCAAACCAGCTGATTCACAGCACGATGATAGGTCAGCGTGACATCGCAGTTCACGCAACGCGGTATCCAACCACAGGTGTGGCACTCCATCAGCTGTGCAAAACCACGTCGATTCTGGAAAAGGATAATCTGTTCTCCCAGATTTAGAGCATCGCGCATGGCATTGAGCAACTGGGGGGATAAAGTGCCGTGCATCAGCTTCTTATGCCTCAGTTCACCGATATCCACCGCCCGCACTTCTGGCAACTGTAGCGCTTGATAACGCTCTGTGAGTTGCACCAATCCGTATTTCCCTGCTGCTGTGGCATTATACCAAGACTCAACGGAAGGGGTGGCCGTGCCCAGCAATGTCTTAGCCCCCACCATGTGTGCCAGCATAATGGCTGCACTGCGGGCATGATAGCGTGGCGCCGGGTCTTGCTGCTTATAGGTGGTTTCATGCTCCTCATCGACTATCACCAGTCCCAAACGCTGGAAGGGCAGGAAAACAGAGGAGCGCACGCCAAGTATAATATCATAAGGCGTATCGGACAACTGTTTTTTCCAGATCTCCACCCGCTCATTGTCGGAGAACTTGGAGTGATAGATGCCCAACTTATCGCCAAACACGCACTGTAGGCGTTTGGTCAGTTGCGTGGTCAATGCAATCTCAGGGAGCAGATAGAGCACTTGTTTCCCTTCTTGCAAGGCTTGCTCTATGAGTTTGATGTAAACCTCCGTCTTGCCGCTGGAGGTCACCCCATGGAGCAGGCACACATTCTTTTGGCGGAATGTCTCCGTAATTTGCTGGAGCGCAAGGCTTTGCTGCGCACTGAGCTTATGGGGAATAACGGTTTTCTCCACATTTCCCGTTGAAAGCCTCCCCACTTCTACGCTATAGGTTTGGAATATGCCCTTAGATATCAAACCGTTGAAGGCACTCACAGAAGACTTCTCATCATTCATCAGCCGACGCTTACTCACTTCTTTGAGCTCACTGCCGAAGAAGTTGGATAGTTCCAGCCATCGCATCAGTAAGTCCAAGCGCTTAGGTGTTTTAGCCAGTTGATCGAAAAGCGCATGCAGTACTTCTTCGCTTTGATACTCAGTAGCTAAGCGCACGCGTACCTCTTCTTTTGGCTTGAAACCACGGATGATTTCCTCGCCATCGCTTTCCAACTTCAGTCCTGAAGGCAGGGCGGCCTTATAGACATCACCCAGAGCACAGAGGTAGTAATCGGCCATCCATTGCCAAAGCTTCAGCTGTGTGGGAAGCAAAATGGGAGTGGTATCTATCTGCTCCAGCACCTGCTTAACAGCGTATCCCTCAGGCTTTTCCGCATGGATGCGACTAACGATAGCCGTATAGAATTTGCTCCTACCAAAAGGCACAATAACCCTGCACCCCACTTGCACCTCCATCGAGGAAGGAAGCTCATAGGTGAACACGCCCGGTAAAGGCAGAGGCAATATGACATCTACGAATGACTGCGTACTCAGAACATGTAAGCCAATGAAAGTTGCCAGGTTTTATATTTGAAGCTCTCGTCTTCCCCTACTGCATCCTTTGCTTTCTTGAAAGAGAAGCTGTCGCCCAGAGGAATCATATAGTTCAAGCCCAACTGCAGATGCCGCATCAGCTTGATGCCACCTCCCAGATTCAGACCTACCTGAGCTTTCTTTTCCTTGGCCTTATAGCCATCTATCGTGGCACTGATAGCCCCTAAGTCTATATCCTTGAGGTTATAGAAGAAATCTGGACCAGCAGCCAAGAAGATAGCCAACGTGCTGCCTGCACCGATGGTAACTTTCAGGTTAATAGGCACTTCGATGCCTTCCATCTTCAATTCATCCTTACCACGCTGGGCATACATAATGGCAGCATCAGCCCCAACGCCAATGCCCGGAATGGTCAGCTCCATCATTGGGCCCACGAAATAGCCCGTTGAATTATCCTTGATCGACTGCAAGTTGGTTTCGACCTGCGTCAAGTTCACTCCACCCTTCACACCGAATTTCAAGATTTGGGCATCTACAGGCATAGCCATCAGCAACAGGCCGAGAGCCAGCATCAAAGTGTTGAGAATTCTTTTCATACGCTTCATTTTTTAGGTGTTTAACTTCGCAAAGATAGGAATATTTTCGTAAAACCGCACAATATAACGCGAAAAGTGCTATCTTTGTCGTCCGAATAAAGGAGAGATGCCGGAGTGGTCGAACGGACCGCACTCGAAATGCGGCATACGGGTAACCGTATCCAGGGTTCGAATCCCTGTCTCTCCGCATATATATAAAAAAGGTGTAGGCAATGTCTGCGCCTTTTTTCTTGCCCCTGCCCCACGCTGCTTCGGCAGGGGTGCCGATAAGCACCGCTCGGAAATCCCCTGCATAATATTTGCACCATGCGTGCAAACCAAGTGCAAGGATTTTTATGACTCTGCTCCGCGTGAGAATAATCTGGCCAGAGAAAGGCAAACCGCTGTTGAGGTCTCCGCATGAAATGCGATTCTCTTCGGAGCCCTTATCTTGGGTTCCGCGGGGACAATCACGTCTTGTAAGGATTACGATGACGAGATTGACGAAATCAATCAGAAGCTGAACACCTTGTCAAGCAAGGACGAGCTGACCGCTCAGATTAGCCAGCTGACAAGTACGATCAGCGCTGCTCAGTCAGCCGCTGCTCAGGCTTCTACGGAGGCTGCAAATGCATTGACTGCTGCCAAGGAAGCTGCTGCCCAGGCTGAGCAGGCTTCTACCGGTGCTGGTCAGGCTGCCGGTCAGGCTGCAGAGGCTCTGACTACTGCCAAGAGTGCCGCTACGACAGCAGACAAGGCTGCTACTGATGCTACTGCTGCTGCCGCTACTGCTGCTGATGCTGCCAAGAAGGCTGCCAAGGCTGCCGAGGATGCTGCCAAGGCTGTGACTGCCGGTGCAGACGCCACCAAGGCGCTTGCTGAGGCTAAGGCTGCCGCTGAGGCCGCCAAGGAGGCTTCTGCCGCTGCCAAGGCTGGCGTGGATGAGGCTAAGAAGGCTGCTGCCGACGCCGCTGCTGCTGCTACTGCTGCTGCTGCCGATGCTGCCGCTAAGGCTGTGGCAGACGCTCAGGCAGAGATTGCCAAGGCTGCCGCTACTGCTGCCGAGGCTGCTGCCAAGGAAGCTGCGCTGGACGTTATCGAGTCTAAGATTGCCAGCTTGGAGGCCGAGATTGCTGCCAAGGCAGATGCTGACATCTCCGAGGAGCTGATGGCTCAGTGGCAGGCTGACTTCGAGAAGCTGAGTGCCGAGGCTCTGGCTGTTCTGGGTCACAGACTGACCGACTTGGCTGTCATCCCTACCACCCATGTGAACGGTATCGCCGCCATCACACTGACTACCCTGACTTACATCCCACAGGAGTATATTTCAAGGGGAGATCATGCGGAAGACTGGGAGGATCTGCAGATAGGTGAATTCCATGACAATGAACGTCCTGTACTGGATCACATTGCTCTTGGCTATGATGCACAGAACGAGGAAGACATCGTTGCTCCTGTATTCATCTCTTCCGAGAAGAACGAGGCTTACTACCACGTGGCTCCAAGCAACGGTGTGCGCACAGAAGACATCAAGCTGCCTATCTTCGACAACATCGTATCTACCAATATCACCAGGGCAGACCCTGTAGTGACTGAAAACAATCCTCTGGAGCCTACTGCCTACGAGATCAACAACAACGTGCTGAAGGTTACCTTCAAGAAGACTACCACAGAGCCTATCGGCTCTTTTGGCAATCCTCACTGGTACTATCCTAACTTCAACCCAACCATTCTTGAGGATGAGACATTGCGTGAAAATCAAGAGAAGTTCTTCATGGTATCTCTGAAGGCTCCTATCGCAGAGGAGAACCTGATGGAGGATGAGACCGAGGCTTACGTGAACTCTGAGTATGTGCGCGTAGAAGAACTCATCAAGGTTCCTTACATCGCTCACAATAGGGCCAACTTTAACGAGCCTATCCGTGAAAACATGTTCGCTGATGAGATTCAGAATACCACAGATGACGAGATCGGAAGTGATGGTCTGTTTGTTCACTACCACGACTCTGTATGTATCTACAACTCTATAGTAAATCAGTATGTGGACATCTTGGCTGAGTACAACAAGGAGCTCGACCTGACGAAGTGGGTGACCGTGTGTCTGACCGACAACTTCTGGAGAGATCACTCTAACCATGAGAAGCTGGAGAACTATGCTGACTATGGCCTGGGCTTCCGTTTCTACGTGGCTGAGGCACCTTACATCACCCTTGGTGGTCCCGATCAAAATACCCTCGAGACCGACCAGCAGCAGTTTGCCGAGATCAAGGATGCCAAGAAGGGTATCATGACTTCTAAGGTTTACACTATCAACGGTGATCCTAACCAGACTTCAGTAGGCCGCGAGCCTATCGTTCGCGCTGAACTGTGGGACGAGGCAAACGGTAACCTGATAGCCATCCGCTACATCAAGGTGAAGTGGGTGAAGAGCATCGGTAAGATTTCTATTGACTATAAGTTCAAGGATGCCCTCTTTGCTTGCGGTTCATTCAATAGCCTGATTGGCACTCAGGAAATGAATGAGGCTATCTACTCACAGATCGGTGAAAACGGTGTGACCAAGCAGGTATTCCACATCACTTGGCCTGATCCAGCCGAAGATGAATACCATAACCTCGTGTTCACCGAAGGTTCTGAAGATTGGGGTGTTGTATTGCTGCTCAAGAATGATGAGGGCTCTGTAGAGTCTTACAACATTTGGTGGACAATCAGTCACTACGATGTGGTTCGTAAGCTGGTTAAGGACTTCGAGGGAAGCTGGGAAGTATGGCAGGCATCTGGCAAGCCTCTGGAATTCACCAAGACATTCTACTGGAAGAGCCCGACCGCCTCTACGCTGGAGATCAATCTGAAGAGAGACCTGTATCCAGAAGAGTTCAAGCTGTGGGGCTATGACGGCCGCTACTGGAGAACCAACTCCAACTGGGAGGTATTCAACGTGAACCCAGTGGTTTACGACACTAAGGAGCCTAACCCAGCATGGGCTACCGAAGCTTCTACTTCTTTGTTCAACAACAACCTAACCAACAACATCTACACTGACCTGCTGAACGGTTTCTTGGATGACCTGGGTAAGAAGCCTATCACTGGCGCTGACGGTGCTATCTTCTACACTACTACACGTGATATGCAGATGAGTGATTATAATTATGAATATAAGGCAGGCAAGAAGTACTATTACTCAAAGCAGTATGGATATAAGGATGGCTATAATGGCACCGTGGATGAGTGGACTTGGAACATCACAACCAGCACTCAGGGTGCCAATGGCGTGAGCCGTGACGATGGTATCTATAATTGGTTCTATAAGAAGGGCGTACGCTTCACTTACGATGTGGACAAGCTGAACACTGGCAAGTATGAATATAGCTACTACGATGCTGCCTCAAAATCTTATAAGAAAGGCTATGCCAAGGTTGCCGATAACGATGGCAAGGAGCCTAAGCTCTACATCGTGCCTGATGAAAACACTGCCGTGTCTGACGATTACTTGGCAGCAACCATCGTGAACTACGAGCCTAACAAGTATAAGAATAGTGAGATTCCTCAGCCTGAGTTGACCTACAACATCATGCTGCAGGAGAAGAGTCCGGCTTCTGCTCCTTATACCTTACCTGCTGAAGACAACGACCCAACAGAGGCTGCCAAGGCTCTCGTAGGTCAGTACGTTCCTATCAAGTTGGTAGCTGACCTCTGCGATGATACTAATCCGGATGCCACTGCCAATGATCCTAACTATAATGCACATCCAGCAGGTGGCAAGCTGGCTCACGTGGTGACTATCAAGGCTTACGACGCATTCATCATCGAGCCTCTGAAGCCAAAGAATGTGACAGCCGACGACTTCACTGACGCAACCGTCAGCGGCAGCACCATCAGCGTGGCAGGTGTGACCCTCTACCAGTCTTGGAATGCCGATGCTAAGGGTTACTACTATCCTGTAATGAACGGTAAAATTTCAAATTACCAGGAAAACTTCACTGTGAACGCCAACGGTGTAATCACAGGTGGTAGTAACGATTCAGACGTAATTGCTCGCCGTACGGCTACTCAGTACATCTATGACATGTATCTTGAGTTGGGCTACAGCTCTGCTGACGCTCTCGCAATTGCCAACCTGGCATACCAGTTGGGTCGCTTCTACGAGACCGTTGCCGTTAAGTTTGATACTGAAAACATCAAGACCAACCTGGCTCTCGATGCTGAAGGCAATCTCGTTCCTACCGAGGGTGTGACCGATGGTCCTCTGCCATCTAACACTGAGGTAGTATATGACGGCAGCGATGAGACGCTGACCTACCACAACTACTCTGGTACTCCAGTGAACTGGAGCTACAAGATGTACATCCCTGTGACCTACGGTTACAAGTGGAAGACCATGGTAGGCACATTGGAAGTGAACGTTATCTCTAACCAGGGTACTGATGACAACCAGTAATCCGATGAGAGTATGTAAATAGAGAGAGGGGGGAGTGTTCCCTATGGGGCATCTCCCCCCTTTTATAAATTATGATAGCAGATATGAAATCTTTTATTAAAACTTGTTTGCTGGTAGGTGCGCTCATCATTTGTGGGTGCTCAGGAAAGAATGGCAATGGCACTGACGCCTCGTTCGCCGGCACGTTTTCTACAGACTATGGCATCACCTTCACGCTGAATGAGGACTCCACCACATTCATCGACTTCGGCGACGACATCACCTACAAAGGCAGGTGGCAGACCGTTGAGGAAGGCGACGAGCGATGGGCAAATATCGAGTTCAACGGCAACAAACAGTATTATTACCTGAAAGGCGGCAAGATCTACCGCTCGCGCATAAACATGGTCTACGACAAGTTTGGCGTCAAGGTCAGGTACAATTGACAAACCCTATACCCGGATTCTTTCCGATTAAGACAAACCTCCATGAAGAGAGACTTTAACAAACCGATGTTTCACTTCCTGCCCCTGGTAGAGGGAATGGACGCTGAAGATCTTGCCACGCTGCCAGATGATGAGCTTCTCGAAGTGATAGAGCGGTGCAAGGCGCAAGAGGGCAAGCGCATATTCCGGAGCAACCCCGACTTTGTGGTCACTCAGGTGGCAGACGAGTATATGGCGGTGCCCACAGGCGAGATGGCGCAGGTGTTCAACGGCATGGTTTCACTGAACAAGACAGGGTTCTTTATTTGGGAGCAGTTCCAAGAAGCAAAGACTTTGGATGAAGTCCTGACGGCTGCCAAACAACGATTCGCTGATGACAACCACTGCCTCGACATGCAGCTGCGTGAATACGTCACACGCTTCAATGCCATGAATTTACTCTTAGAAATAAAATAATGTCTAATCATGTCTAAAAAAAAATTAAATATGGAAACAATAAAAGAGAAATGGGAATGTCCCGCCGTAACTATCCAACGATTCACGCCGCAGGAGTATGTGGCAGCGTGCGGAACTATAGAACTTACTTGTGCAAATCTAAGTGTTATTAGTGTGGAACGTTCGGGGATCTACGAGCTAAAAAATACTTGTGGTGGTAATCATGACTCTATTACTATCCCATACAAAGGCAATGAGTTGAGTGATACAAGTACTGCAGAAAACATATATGCTTATTTATTAACTAAAGATGGTTATTATAGAGCTCAAAATACAAAAACGGACCCAGCTAATTCTGGTATAGCATGGCTTTATAGTGATGATGCTTATCATCTGGCTCTTAAAGATTCAAGCCACATGAAATTTACAGTTTCAGATTCAGCTTCAGCTTCTTGAAGAACATCTAATGCGCCATCCGTAAATCATGAATAAGAACTAAATACTTTTTCAAACTTATTAGGGACAATTCCGATTCACCCCCTAATATATAATATCAAAACAAGTTATTCGAAATGTCGACGCAAGCGGCAGC
>ERZ842401.5172-NODE-5172-length-14636-cov-10.832247_pt1 | contig 14636 bp, 1 predicted proteins | sample MGYA00521270_ERZ842401 | MGnify/ENA primary metagenome ERZ842401 (study PRJEB31892, sample SAMEA3878208) | bioreactor metagenome | biome: Moose rumen | place: Sweden | collected 2011-10 | study: EMG produced TPA metagenomics assembly of the PRJEB12797 data set...
AATCCCCAATCCCCAATCCCCAATCCCCAATCCCCAATCCCCAAAAAATTTTTTATTTATCGATATTTTAAAGAAATTATTAATAGTTAACATGAAAATAAAAATTTAAATTATATAAAAATGGACAAGGATGAACATTTCAAATTATTTGATACATTAGCTTGTTGTCTATTTGAGCAATTATTTAGTTCTAGCAGATATAGAGAGGAATTATCCCTTATTAATTCAAATGAAAATGAGCAAGAGCAAAAAGATTCTGCTTCTAAAGATAATCAAGCAATGAAAGATTCTAATTCTAAACAACCATTTCTAGATAAAAAAAATAAAAATTTCTCAGAACTTTTAGAAGATCAATATTATTCCCAAGAAATTATAAGAGAAAACGAAGAAAGCAAATATGAATATATAATCCAATATTTAACCAAAATTTTTGGTTCAGAAGAAAAATATTTTAGGCGGAAAATAGGTTTATTTTCCAATTTAGTTTCTACTTATTATTCAAGTATTAAATCAATTAATAAATTATCATTCAACTTTGAGCCTTTGCACTATAAATATGCTCTAATGCCAAATTTTTCAGTTAATTCTTTACCTGGTATGAAGCCTTCTTCAAATTGGCCGATATCATTAGAAGATTTATATGAAAAATTAAAATCAATAAAATTAGAAGAATTATTCAATCAGCCTATGGAAGAATCTTTTCAAGAAAATTTTTATAATGAGGCCATTCAACAAATAATTAATTTTGATAAATTAGAAGATATACAAAATTTAACAAGGGCTATATGCTGCTTCTTATGTGTTCTTATTTTATTTGGTGATATTCTTCTTATATTTAAAGGAATAATATTTATTAAAACAAATTTAAAAAACAAAGATAAATTAGACCAAAACATTTTAAATGATAAATCAAATCCATTAAATCTTAGATTAAAAGATATATTTGATAATTTCAAAGAAAATGATTTCAACTTATATCCAATAATGAGAGCTTATTCAATAGTAGATTATTTCACTATAAGTAAATGCTTGATATATTACTATGTTAAAACATCTTTTATTAATTCATGTTGTAGTTGTACTGATGGAACTTATATTTATTTTTATTTAAGTGGAATAGATGGTTGTAAATTAAAAATCGGAACTGGATATAATAATACAGAAAAAGGAAAAGTTTATTTATGTGTACAAAATAATGAAGAAAGAGGAATAGAAAATGATTTAAATAGTAATCTATGGGTTTATTGCAATGGAAAAATATATCAAAAAGCTAATAGAGTTGATGAATATTCGGATAATGTTTATGATAATAAAAAAGAAATAGGAAATTTAAATATTATTAATCCGGACACTTTACAAGTAGAAAATTCAATAAAATTATTATTTCCACAAAATTGCTTAAACGATTCAATAGTTCACCGTAATCAAAATTATGTTTTATTAAGTGACGGTAAAAAACTAAGTGTACTTTGTCTAGAATTAACTAAGGACAATGAAAAAGTAAAAAAAGCACCAATATCAAAAAATGATAATTTAGTATATAATTATCTTAATTTAGAACTTATTAATTTTGACATTGAAAGCTTAAATTATTCGAAAGAATATGAAGAGAAACTTTCACAAGAAAATCGAGATCTTATTGAAGAAATTTATCAATCCTTTAGTCAAATATTTACAAAAGAAGAATGCTTTAAAGCCTTACTTAAAAATAATTGGAATCCAAAAAATACAGCTTTATATTTAATAGATAATCCTTCTGAAATTAAGCAAAGTTTATTAATTGGAGATAAGCCTATAATACTATTCCAATCAAGAATAGAATCAATAAATACAAAATCTGGAGGAAAATTTGATATAAAATGTTATAATAATACATATTTTGATATTTATCGATATGAAAATTATAAATGGTGTATAGATGAGAATTTTTTAATTGCGTATAAATTAAATGAAGGAGCTTGTGCTGTTTTTGGAAGAGATGAAAATAAATATGGAAAAATTTTTAATTATAAATTAGATATAAATCAAGATAAAAATAAACACATTGACTTTAGTGAATTTAAAGGTAAATACTTTAAAAATTTAAAAAACATTATATTTAAAAAAGATGAAGACAAAGAAGATTTTTTAAATTATGTAATGTTAAAACAATTTAAAGAAGAAAATTCTAATGATATATATGACGAATTAAATATTAATGATTTTTTAGATAGTATAAAAGATGATAAAGCTAATGAAAATAAAGAAGGAAATAAAAATGATGAAAAAAAAGAAAATGAAAAAGATAAAGATAAAGAAAAAGAAAATGAATTATTAAATGATGATTTGACCTATGAAATATATGGAACTTTTATAAAAAAATTTGGTGCTTTATCTTTCAAAGATAGATGTTATATAATAACTTATGATTGTATTAATAAAGTTCATTATATAATTTGGAGTAATTTCACCCAATTGAATTCATTTTATATTTTAGTAAGTGATACTTTCCAAGACATGAATAAAGAATATAAGCATTTTCTTAATTTTGAAGGAGAAAATTCATCCAAAACAATAAATTATTTCGAATCTTTATTTGCTTTTAAAGAAAATTCAAAAATAAATTTAGATGAATATACAACAGAAATATTAAACATGGTTTATTTATTCACAAGTGTAATGAAATATGATAATAATTGGCGCTATAAAAATTGGAGTTTTTTCTATAATTATTTAAATCAGTTTATTACAAATCGACAACAAGAACTTAATAATAGTTCAGAATTAAGTAGCTTTTTATTCCCGATTGATTCCAAAATGGAAATTAGTAATAAAACATTAAGTAAAAGAATAGATAAATATGACGAAATAAGTAAAAAATTATTATTAAATCAATTAGGTCCAGAATTAAACGATGAATATAAATTAAAATATATAATTAGTATGGAAAATAAAAAAAAATCGAGTATACATTGCTCTCCGAATATAAGACATATAGGAAGTTGGGAATCAACTTCGAGTTTGATGTTTAAATATAAATATTATAAAGATAAAAAGGTTAAAAGAAAGACTGATGAAGAAATTAAAAATTATGTGCTTTCTTATGAAAATAAAAAAATTTATTTGACTAATAAAAGAATATTCTTCCTTTCTTTTAAAGGAGATATTAATGAAATTAATTATTTACTCGAAATTTTATCGAAGAAAAAAGAAAACAAAAATTATTTAGATTTTATGTCTTTGGAATTATTATTCAAATTAATTTATCTTTGGATATCAAATATTGAAAGTGCATTAATATTAACAAATAAAAATGATTTTCAAAATATGATAAAAGAATTGAATAGTGTATTAAAAGAATATTATTGCAATTCAGAAGCTGAAAATGAAATTATAAAATTAATCAGATTAATTATTATTGAAGGATGGAATGAATTAAATCCGACTTTAGAACAACAAATCTTTTGGTTTAAAGATTTTTATAATTATAATAAAAATACAGAAGAAAAAGAAATCATTTCACAAAATGATTTTAACCTTGAATATTATATATTAAAAAATTATGCAAAATATCCTTTCTATTGTCTTCTAAAAAAATTAGATTATACAAGAAATTCTCTTTCAATAAATAATAATTTCAACAAAATAAATATAATAAAATCTTTTTCATTTTATCCAATAGTATATAAAGATAAATATCGTTTAATTGCTTTATCAGCTTTTCATGGCTTTTCTTCGATAAATATGCAATTGCCTTTCTATTGGTCAATGTTTAATTATAATATAGATTATTATCAAAGAAATCTTCAGAAAAAAATAAAACCGATTATTATTGAAGATTATAAAGGAACAGAAAGATATTCTACTGCTCATAAAGGACTTGTAGTAGATTATAAATTCCAAAAAATCAATAAAATTATTTATGATATAGTCAATATCGAAAATAAATTAATTTTAATTAAAGATATTATGAATGAAACAAACCAAAAAGTTGATTTTGAAAAAATAAATAAAGAAATGATGGATTTTTTCAGAGATAATTATAAAGATAATAAATTAATAAATTTAATGAATAAATTATTAATATTAAGTTTCGGAGAAACAATTCATTTATATAAAGAATATTTTGCACCTGAACCAAAAGAAAAAATAAACAATAATGAAGATTCATTATCCAAAGAGAAATCTTATTTTTTATTTCCTGTTATTAATAAAAATAATATTATTCTCGAAAATAAAGAAAATCCTGAAAATAAAGAAAAGGAAATTGATGAAAATATTAAAAGAAAAAATGCTTTGAAAAAAGAATATAAAAATTCATTTATTAATTTCTATAAATATTTAAAAGAAAATATTCAAAGTTTTATAGCCTTATATGAAAATATTAATGAAAATATAGAATTGTTGAAATTAAATTATAGTTATTTGTACTTCTTATTTTATGGAATTAAAAATAATATACTAATTAATCAAGAAGAAAATATGAACTTATTTTTATCTTTGCTAAAAAAATTGAATAACTATGAACCAAATTCTTTATCATTATATAATGAATTAGGAACTGTTTATTCAAATGCAAGAGTATATGAATATTATTTAAATAGTCATGATATTGTTAATATAAATCATACTATATCATTTGAAAATAATAATGAATTATTCTGTGTTGAATTGGAATTACAAATACCGACTAATGAAAAAGTTAGCAATAAAGATATTTTAATTATAAGTAATTATCATGGATATAAAAATTTATCGTTTTATTTAACAAACAATATAAGGGCTTATGGAACAAGCTTTGTTGTTAAATTTAACCAAAGTGTGAAAAAAATATTATTTTTAAAAGGAACCGAAATTAGAATAGTATCCCCAAGTGAAACTTTTAAATCACAAATTATATCAAGTTCAAGCAATATTAATAAAAATGGCGGAGATGCAAATTCAAATAACAAATCATTACTTAAAATTAAAGTATATCCATTTAATAATCATTGTTTAAATATAATCAAAAATAAAAATAATAACATTGAGAATAGAATTAATAACTTAGCTTTAAGTGTGACAAACATAGAAGAAATAGAATCATATTTATCTCATATATTTAAAGATATAATTAAATCAACTAATAACTCTCAAAATGAAACCGAAAATATTTTAGTAAAATATGACATATTAAAATTAGGATTAAAGGAAGATTTCTACAAAAAAATCGATTCTCAATTTGAGCAAGAAAAAAATAAATACACAAAAAATAATATAGATGAAAATAAATTAGATTTCATCCAAGCCTTGCTTAAATCAAATGCATCTTTAATATCAATGAAAGATAATGAAGATGATTCGAATATAACATTATCTAAAAAGGTTTTATCTTCTATTAGAAAAGCACTCCCAGAGCCTATAGGTTATTCCAATATAAAAAAATTTCCTTCATTTAAACCAGAAATAAAAAAACTTTGGGAAAAAGTCGAAATATTAATATTATATGCTTTTCTTTATCATTTGAATTTAATAAGTGATTATAAAGATAATGAAGATTCATTTGATAATGTACTTGAACTTATTTTAGGAAAAAGACTTAATACAATAATGGCATTTTTGTCAAATAAAGCTTTACTTTATAAAGATGGTTTTGACCTTGTTAAAAATTATTATTATGATTTCGAAGAACAATATAATAAATTATATGAAGATATTAAACAAATGATAATAAATAATGTATATAAATCAAAATTAATTGATGATGCAAATATAATTAATGAAAAAAAAGAAGATGAAAAAGATAATACTCAGAAAGAAAATACCGAAAAAAAAAATAAAAAGAAAAATAAATTAGAAAAATTAGAAGAAAAATTTGGGTCAAAAGGTGCTGGTAATTATAAGAAAAAATCAAATGCTCATAGAACATTACCAAAAGAAAAAAAGAAAAAAACGAAAATAGTAGAAAAAGAAACAAAAAATACAATAGAAGAAGAAAATATTAAAAAACAAAAAGAAGAAAAAGAAAGATATAATAATTTAAATTCAAAAACATTAGATATATTAATTAAAGAAGCTCCAGAGAAATTAAGTGAAGAAATAACTGAAAAATTAAAGACATTAAAAGAAACTCTAATAAATAAATTTAAATCATCGATAAATGAAGAAGTAAATTCGAGATATTTCGGAAACAAAGATAAACTTAAATCAATATGTAAATTATATAATATAGAATATAACGATAATAATCCTAATGAATCAATAGAAAAATATTCAAATCATATATATATTGAATTACTTAGTTTAATCGACGGATATCAAAATTATCAAAAAATAATAATAAGCGAAGACAAATTAAAAGAAAAGAATCCTTTTGTTTCTTTAGCAGAAGATATGATATATAAAGTCTCTTTATTACTAAATTTAAATAACTATAATGAAAATGACGAAAATGATGAATTCAATATACAATTATCAGAAAAAATTAAATCAATTAATAGTTCATATAATTTAGCTTTGCATAGTAATAATAGTAGTAGTTTTCAAAATATATCAACGAGTTTGCAAAATCAATCTCCAGATGAAAATTATATTTTAGACTCCAAAAACCAATATATATTAAAAACTTTAGTTCATTATTTAATAAAATATGATAACGATGTTAATAAAGCTGTAATTGTATTATATTCACAATATATAAGAAGTAAACGAAGAATTATAGGTATATGCAATTTATCAAATTACTTAAAGAAAGAATTGAATTGTCTTACTAATTATAATTATGGATTACTTTCGTTATCTTTAGGAAAATATAAAAATGGTATATTAAATGGAATCGAGTCAAATAATAAAGTAATGAATGATATAAAAAATGAATTAATTGATTTATTAGATAATAATATATCTATATTAATGAACATAATAAAAGAATTAGAAATAAATAAAACTCAAAATAAAGATAAAATTATTATTAATATATCAAAAGAAAAAATCGAATCTGATTATACTAAAAACAACGAAGATTATTTAATTAAAAAAATGATATTGATTTTATCAGATATAAGAATAATATTAAAATATATTTCAACACATAAAAGACTTTATGAAGAAGAAATTTCGAAAAAAAATTTAGATAAATTCATCGAATTTATTTTTAATACTTTAATGAATAGAAAAAGAACGAAACACGGAATAGATACAGAAAAAACAAAAAAATTAATAAGAGATTTAGTCAAAATAATTTTAAATGAAATTGTTTTATTAAATATTCAAAAAAATACTGATTATATTTTTGGATATTTATATAATTATTTATGTGCCGCAAAAGATAAAACGAATAGAAAAGGTATTTTAGAATTAATAAGAGATATATTACTAAATTATAATAAGGCAAATCAAAATAATCAAGGAAATACAAATTTAAGTGCTGATTCGAATATTATTAAAATAAGTTCAAAATTATTAGAATTAGTCGAATTAAGTAATTCTCCTGATTTAATTAATTTAAGTTCTCAAATAATTATATATATTTATAAATCGATTTCTACTAAAGGCAAAAAAGAAATAAATAATTCGTTGTTAAAAGATACAGAAATATTATTTAAAAAAATCGGAAAATTATTTATGTTTGGAGAAAATAATAAATTACTTGATAGTAAAGAAGAAGAATTTAAAGAGGAAAATAAATCAGGAAATTATTATATCTTAGTTCAAATGAATTCAACAGAATTTGATTATCAATTTTTAGTTAATGCTTTATATTATTGGGAAGAAAAATATCCAACGGAATTATCCAAATATAAATATGAAATAGATAATAAAGAAAAAGAAAAAGATAAAACAAAAGAGAAAAAGGATATTAAAATTGAATATAATCAGCAAATTAAAGTCGAAAATAAATATAATGTTAAACCACATAATTATTTCATTACAGAAAAAGCAGAAAAAGGAAAACAAGAATTTAAAATGACAAAATTGAATAGAAAAGTCCAAGAAAAACTAGATATAATAAATAAAGCAATAGAATGCCTTAATAAAGAAAATAAAGATCAAAAAACAACAAAAGAAAAAAAAGAAGAAAATACCAAAAAAATAAATTTATTATTAAGAACAAAAAAATATTATGATAGAATCACTTCTCATATTTTAACAGCAGAAGAAATAGGAGAAATCGCAAGTATTAAAGGATATGTAATACTATTACCGAAATTACCTCATAAAAAAGCTTTGGAATTATGTGACTTATTTTATAAAGCTCAGAATAGATTATTAAAGCATTTTAGTGTTGACATTGATGGAAAAGTTGATGAAACTTTATTTAATGATGATATAATATATCCTCCTTTACCTAGTCAAAATAAATTATTCGCTGGATTAACTACGACATTAAAAGAAACAACAAAGAGTAATCTAAATTTAACTTTAGTCACAGAAAAAGAATATAATATTTTATCAGAAGCTTATGAATATTTCAGTAAAGAATTAAAAGGTGCAGAAAAAAGAGAAAAAAGCGGAAAATATCATGATAATTATATGCTTGGATACACAAAAGATATTATTACTAATATCAATTATAATTCTTTTGAAAAAAAAATAATCGATGAAGAAGGAATTTTGAGTGGGAAATGCATTACTATAATAATTCAAAGTGTGATAGAATTATTGTATAACATTTACGAATTGAATTCAACTGTGCTTAATAAATTTATAAGGACTAAATTAAAACAAATCAAAACAGACTTTAATTTTAATGATGCTACTGAAGAAAATATGAAAATAATTGGAATGTTTTTGTTTATTAATGATTTTTATAATATAATTAGACAAAATACAAAAGTAACAAATTCAAATATCAAAGATGGTGAAACTAAAATAATAGGAAAAGTAATAAATGGCGGAGATAAATCAGGAAGTAATATTTGCAAAGTATGTTTTTCTTCTAAAAATTCAAATACTAATGTAAATAAATCAAATACACATTCTAATTTAAAATCAAATCAGCAAATATCTTCGAATTATAACATAAACGAAGAAGATATTAAAAATAAAATAGTATTAAAAATAGAAAATGTAAATATTAATAGTCTAAATAAATTCGAAGAAAATGAAGATTTGCTTAAATATATATCATTAAATGATATATTTAATATATTTATAATTGCATATGAAAATTTCAAATCAAATGAGAAATTTAATAATCAAATTTTATTAAATTTATCTCTCAAATTATTAAACAATAAAAAAATAGAAACTTCGGAAATATCTCGCTTATATGAAACAGATAAAGCAATTCTTAATAAAGTGATAAATTATTTACAAGAAATTTCAGATAAGGCAAATTGGTTAGAAAAAAAAGATAGATTTTGGGAAACCGAATTCATCGATGCTTTTGAACGTCTTCAAAATAAATTTAATATTGATAATAAAAATTTGATAGGTATATATAGTCCAATATTTCACCAAATAAACAAGGAAAAAACTATCGAAATAAATCAAAAAGAAAAAAAAGAAGACAAAAATAAAAAATCAAATGAGGATTTAATAATCAATTATAACATGCCAAAATCAGATTTCATTTCTGAATTGCCTCAACTTAAAGATTATTCGAAAATAACATCTTGTTTAAGAAATATTATAATATTCGAAAGATATTTCGTAGGAGAAATATATAATTATTGTCGTCAACAATATAATGATAATGATTATATGAATTCATTAAGTCAAATAAGATATCAATTAGCCATTGGTAATTTAGACGGTCTAAAAAATGATATGTCTGCTGTTTTCGATAATGGTAAAATTCCAATTACTGGAATGCTATTTAAAGATGAATTTGATATTAATGAAATTTTCATTGAAGAAATTTATCCGAATAATTATTATTGTGTAAGGAATAATAAAGTTGATAATGCTGTTTTAGTTTTGTTACAAGATTATACTATTGCAAGTTGTCTTTGTTTGATTTTCGATGATTATAGAGGTAAAATGTATACGGAATGGATTAATAATGAAGAATTAAAACTTTTACAAACACCTATTAAAATTCCCTCGTTTAGCTTTAATTCAAAACAATTAATTGAAGAATATAATTACTTAGAAAAGAAATTAAGAATTTTATATTCTAAAAATTCATTATTTGATATAATGCTTTCTTTAAATCAAATAAAATCTGATATTCAATTAAAAGATGTTGATAATTTATCAGAAATGCAATTAGCAAGTTGGAAAAAATATAAATTAAATCCAACTTCTGAAGTTTTTAATAATTTAAATAATTTCATCTCTATGAAAAATAGCCCAAAAATTCAAAAAATTCTTTCTGAAAGTAAAAAAGAACAAAATAATTTAAATGATTTAATAAATAAATCACTTTTAGGTTTTGATAATGATGAAGTTAGTAAAAATATAAATAATACTGAAGAAAATAAATTAAACAAAATGAAGAATGAAAATATCAAAAAATGGGTAATGAAAGAATGGAAAGACTTAGATAAAAATTTAAAAACAATAACAGTAAATTTATACAAGGACTATATCGAAAAATCAAATGTTCTATTTTCAACTCCAGAAGGACAAAATATATATCACGAAGGTGATTTCAATTATAGACTTATAGCTTTACATGAATTAGTCAAACTAGAATCAGATTTTGATACAAGTGATATTTGCGGTCTATTAATCACTTTTAAAACAGAAACATTTTTAGAAGCAAATGCGAAATTGACTTTTTATAGTGATCCTTATGGTGAAAATGTTATTGGGGAAATATCCTCATTTAAAACTAATACGAGTAATTTACAAACTTATATATTTAATTTCCCGAAAGTTTGGTTGAAATATACTCCTGGTTCTAGATGCTTTTATATTTTTGAATGGAGTACGGTTCCTATTGGAAGTAATTTACCATGCTTGATTACTGCTATTCCTTGTAATTGGCCTTTACTTATACAAATGACTGATAATATCACTGATGATATATTTAATGAAGATAATCAAAATAATGACGAAAGTATTAATGAATATAAAAAATTAATTCATTTATTAATAAATCATTGTACATCAAATCAAATTCCTTCAGAAATCCAAAAAAGAATATTTGATATTACAACAAGAACTTTATTTAAATATAAACAATATTTAAAAATAAATGATGATAATAAAAAAGAATTAGCAATCGAACAAAAAATCGATTTAATAAGTACAGACAAAGGTAAAGATTTAGTCGAATTAATAAAAAAAGTAGAAAAAACATCAGAAAATAAGCAAGAAAAAAACGAAAAATATTATTCATCATATGTAGTCGAGGGTGTTGAAATTATTTTAGCGATATTATCTATAATAAAAGGACCAAAAATAGATATTAATGTTATATCTAATTTCTTAAAAAATAAATTTAATTATAATTTGCCAGTATTTATCGAAACAATATATAAACTAAATCAATTAATAGATTTCATTAACGATTCAAAAGAGAATAAATTAGAAGAAACTTTAATAAAAGAAATGAAAAAAGAAAATGACCTTAGTAATTTCTTATATAATAATATTCTTATATTAAAAGTAAACGAAAATTATGACAAAGTCAAAGAAGAAAAAAAAGAAGAAGAGAAAAAAGAAGAAAAAAAAGAAGATAAAGAAGAATCAGAAGAAGAAAAGGAAGAAGTGGAAAAGATAGGCAAATTTAAAAAAGAAAGAATTAGATTCTTTATTCAAAATATAAAAAAAAGTTTAGATATTGAAGATAAAAAAAAATCAAATAAAGATAAAAAAAAAGATAAAGATAAAAAAGATGAAGAAAATAAAGATAAAAAGCCTCCTAAAAAAGAACCACCAAAAGAAATAATCAAAAAACCTTTAAAAGAAATATTAATTGATACATTGAAAGAACATGAAGTAATTATAGTGAATTCTGATAATGATATATTAGAATTTAATTTTGATAATCAAGGAAAAACAGAAAAATATATAGGTATATCATTTGAAGGATTTATTCTAAGTAATAAATATTTAAAAGAACCCGAAATTAAAAAAGTTGAAGAAGTCAAAGAAAAAATAGAAGAAGAAGAACCTTTCTGGGTATGTTTTTATTGTCAAATGGAAAATGATAAAAATAATTCATTTTGTGTATTTTGTGATAAGGATAAAAAAGTGGCTCCGAAGAAAGAAAAACCTAAGCCGAAACCTGAGGAGGAAAAAAATGATTTAGGAATTCCTGATAATTATGATATGGTATTAAAATATTATGAAAAAAAAATGAATAATTTAAAATTCAAATTAAAAAATTTAGAAAATTCACCATTTGAAGAAATATATTTCGGCGAAGATATGATATCATTACCTGATTATCCAGGTCCTTTAACAAATTATTTATGTGACAGAATAAATAAATATAAAAATAATAAAGACTTTTTAATGCCAAAATTATCATATTTAAAGCAAATGAAAAACAAAGAAGTAGATGAATTGATAAAAAAATTATCTGATGAAAAAAATGAAATCAAATTAGAAGAAGCTTTTGAATTAACAATGAATTTATTAAATAATGGTATAGATATTTGGTTCGAAAATACAAACATTCAAGAATATTATGATAATATTAAAAATATGAAAAATTTAGATATTTCTTTATTAGCTAAGATAAGTACAATAATAGATAATGCAATAATATCAAATCAAATATATAATAAAATAGAAGATTATGCTTTATTATTACCTTCAAATCAAATAAGAAGTATATATTCCGAATTTAATAGCATTAATCAAATTTCATCATTCGCAGATTTAAATGAATTACCTTTGAATTTAATTAGATATTATTGGTCAATAATTAAATATTATAACAATTATTTAAAAACATCTTTACCTTTTATTAAGCCACCATCTCCTTATAAAACAATATTAAAAAATTCAGCTAAGAATGATTATATTTTAGTTGCTTTACATGAAACAATAACGACATTTTTATCAAATAACAGAGGACTTATATTCAATTCAATAAAAACTGGTTTACTTAATTCAATTATAGATAGTTCAGAATATAGTGAGGAAGAAATCCAGATACCAAAAATGAAATTTGAAAGATTAGAAATAGCAAATAATATCGATAAAAAAAAGAATGATTTTATTAAAATGATGTCAAATAACATTAATTTTACTGATGATATAAATGAGCAAAATATAGAAAATATCAATATTAAAAATTTAATCAAAAATAATTTGACAGAAAAAGACAGTTTATTTTTACAAGCTTTTAGTCAATATAAATATTACGATATAAGTAGTTACAGAGCAAAAAAATTCCCAGGTGATCCAAAATTAGCTTTCCAAGTAATATTCATAAACGAATTCGTGCAGGGTTTAGGTGGTCCTTACCGTCAATTCTTTAGTGATATCTCCAAAGAACTTAATGAATATTTACCTCTTATAATAGAAACACAGAATAATATAAATAAAAGAGGCGAATTTAAAGATTTATATACAATAAATCCGAGTTATAATGGTATTAATGCATTAGAACAGTATGAATTTTTAGGTATATTAATGGGTATATGCATTAGAACAGGAGTTCATTTAACTTTAGATTTATGTTCATTAGTATGGAAACAAATTGTAAATGAAAAAATAAATTTGGAAGATATTTTACAATTTGATGAAGGTTTATATAATATTATTAAAACAATATATGAATATGATCCTAATAAAGCTAGCAAAGAAAAGAAAGAAAAAGAAGAAGATAATGAAATAATTGGAGATAATAATCCAATAAATAAAGAAAAAGAAGAAGTAGAAGATGTGTTTAATTATAATACGATATTATCCGATGGAACATTGAAATATTTTAATCAAAATAACAAAGAAAAAAAAGAACTCATTTTAAGTAAATCGACTTTACCAGAAAGATTAAAATATATTTCTATGTTAATATATAATAGATTAAATGAGGCCGAAATTCAAATAAATAGCATTAAAACTGGTTTAAGTAAAATAATCCCATTATCAATATTACAATTATTCACAGGTAAGGAATTATCTTTATTAGTTTGCGGTAAAAAAGATGTCGATATAGATTTATTAAGACATAATACTAAATTAAGTAATGATTTGAAAGAAGATAGTAAAGAAGTTCGTTGGTTATGGGAAATCTTGAACGAAATAACCCCAGAAGAAAAAATTAAATTTATTAAATTCTGTTGGGCTCAAGAAAGATTACCTACATCAAATGAAGAATATGTTAAAAATCAAATCGCTTTTACTATTAAATATAATAAGAATAATAAAAATGGATTCCCAAGAGCAGATACTTGTTTCTTTAATTTAGAATTGCCTAATTATACTGCGAAAAATATTATGAAAAAAAATCTGTTAATTGCTATTGGATTAGATAATAATAGTATGAATGCGGATAAAATTACAGGTGTTAATAGTATGAATATTTCCAATAATCAAAGAGATAGAAATAATGATGATAATGATAAAAACGATGATTATGATGATAACTATGATGATAATGATCAAATGGATAGTGGTGATGAGAAATTTAGTTAAGTTAAGAATTAATTCGCTTATATAATTAAAATTAAATTTAAATTTAATTAGGGTTTAAAAAGAAAAATTATTGTTAAGAGAATTTAATTAAAAAATTGGGGATTGGGGATTGGGGATTGGGGATTGGGGATTGG
>ERZ842401.5173-NODE-5173-length-14635-cov-7.905075_pt1 | contig 14635 bp, 13 predicted proteins | sample MGYA00521270_ERZ842401 | MGnify/ENA primary metagenome ERZ842401 (study PRJEB31892, sample SAMEA3878208) | bioreactor metagenome | biome: Moose rumen | place: Sweden | collected 2011-10 | study: EMG produced TPA metagenomics assembly of the PRJEB12797 data set...
AAAACCAACATGGTGCCCGTAGTTCAGTTGGTTAGAGCGTCAGATTGTGGTTCTGCTAATGTCTGACCACTGAGAGAGCACTTTCAGAGTAGTACAAAACACGAGTAGTTATCCGAGATACCCATAAATAAAGGGGTTCTCGGAAATTTTCGTTTAAAAGGGACAAGGTTCAACTTTTTGGTCTGAGACCAACTTTTAGAGTCGAAAATCGGCGCAAAATCGGCGCAAATTTGCAAAATCGGCGCAAAATCGGCGCAAAAATCGGCGCAAGAATCGGTGCGAGATTCAAGCTGAAGTAGACGCTCTGTTTGTAAAATTTTAAGAATTGCGTTATGGCAACAATTACAACAGAGTTTGGGAAGTTAAGTTCCAAAGGACAAAGAGCAGTTTATCTGCGAGTGAGAGACAAAAAGACAGAGAAGCGTATCGCAACTGGTGTCAAGGTGGATGAATCGGAGATCTCACCACGAACCAAGAAGATTAAGAACTTCGAGAAGGCGCAGACTGTCGAGAAATTGAGGATGGAGCTGATGTACAAAATGACCAGCATCGCTCCAGAGATTAACTACAGTGCGGGCATGGATGCAGCACGTATTGTGTCCACGCTCGTCATGCAAGAGACGACGGAATCACTGGATTTCTTCACTTTTGCTGAGGATTGGATTTCTAAGAACTCCTTGAAGAGTACGAAGAACTACAATTGCACTCTAAGCGCACTGGAGTCTTATTTGGGTGTAAGAAAGTTGGATTTCTCCCAAATCAACTACACCCTGCTGAAAAACTTCGAGCTTTATCTGAGTGACCGACCCAGAGCAAAATCGATGTATCTGGGCTATATGCGTCACCTCTACCGCGAAGCCATGCTGGAGTACAACACCGATGAAGTGACTGTCATCAAGAATGACCCCTTCATGCGTTACAAGGCACCCAAACAAGTGTTGAAAAAAGGCGTGAGGGCTTTGTCGGTACAAGACATCCTGAAGGTTTACCATTACAAGGGCATCGATCCCAAAGGTCGTCCCCAATTGGCCCGCGACTGCTTCATTCTCTCGTTCTGCCTGATGGGAATGAATTCGGCTGACCTCTACAATGCCACCGTTCTCCAGAAAGGCGTTGTCAAGTACAACCGAACCAAAACGAAGGATCGCCGCAGCGATGATGCCTACATCGAGGTCAAGGTGCATCCATTCATCAAGCAGCTGATGAAGAAGTATGCTGGCAATACCCACGTATTCAACTTCTACCAGCGTTATGCCGGATTCCAGGAAATGAACGCAGCCTTGAACAAGGGTTTGAAGGAGGTAGGAAAAGCTATAGGCATTCCCAAGTTGCAGTTCTATCAGGCACGTCACACCTTCGCCACCCTATCGCGAAACATGATGAAGTTCAGCAAGAGCGATGTGGACGAAGCCCTGAACCACGTTGGCAGCTACGACATTGCCGATGTCTATATCACTAAGGACTTCTCGATCATCAACGAGAACAACTTCAAACTGATTGAGGAAGTCTTCAAGGATGAGATCGCAGGGAAGCCTAAAGTTACAGCTGAAGCCTCGGAGGCAGATTCCAAGACCGAGGCTCCCAAGGTCAAACGCCCCTATCACAGAAAAGCTAAGGCCGCCACCAATGCGAAGAAGTAACCACTTCCCAATCCCCTGCAGAGTTTCACTTTGTGGGGGATTCAATGGTTTCAACCTGTGGGATTTCAAAGTTTCAATTTGTGGGGATTTGGTTTCAAGTTGTGGGTATTCTGAGCCTTATAACGGTTTCAAGTTGTGGGTTTGTCGGTTTCAATGTGTGGGGATTCACCTCTTGGAAAGCTATGAAATAAGGGCATTCTGGCGTAATCGATAGATAAAATTACAGTCCATGACGGGGACAGTCATCGCGCAATGCGCGTGAGAGCCAAGAATTAATTAAGTTTTTTGTTGATTTCGGGTTGAGACTGCCATATTGACAGAGCGTTTTACGGCTCAAATCGAAGGCTTTTGGGCGAGTTTCAATCTGTGGGTATTCATACCTCTGGTATGAAGAAAGCCCACCTGCTTTTTCCTTTGCAGATGGGCGTTTCGGTGTTATTTCTTGTTCATGTTAAAGTGTGCAGCGAGCTTCTTAGAAATGCTCTCCATGCTCCGTTTCATAGCCTCTTGGCAATCTTGCTCAGAGGCTGGATTTGGCGGCTCTTTCGATGGCGGTGCTTCATTTGCAACAGGCACTTCTGAAACATCCGACGAGGGAAACAGCGTCAGTTCCGACTTTTCGCCCTCAATCTTCGTCACTTCGTTCTTGATGCACTTGATAATCCAGCCAGTTCCCATCACCTCGCCATTCTTCTTGCGACGTTTCCCGTTGATGTGTTCCAACGTGCCGATGAAGTCCGGCAATATCCTCGAAGCCTTATCCAGCAGATCTTTGTGTGGATTAAGTTCAGTCAGGCTAATGCCCATCTGCTGTTTCATGTAACTGATGGCCTTTGGGTCATGGAATCCCACCGAGGTCTGGGCCAACAGTTGTTTCCTTTCCAGTTCCTGGTCACGGTTTTGTGGTCGATACTGTGAATGCAGTACGATGCCAATGACTGGACTCTTCTTGTTATTGGCATTCTGCCTCACCTTCTCGTAGGTGAACGAATACGGGCAGAGTTCGTCCAGCACCTTCTTCACCGGCTTCAGAATCCTCGCCTCCAGATGGTCAATGCGGTCTTTGCCGTCAGTCTTGTAGCTGTCCTGTGGTATCGCCAGCCAATCTTTCAGTTCCTCGATGGTCATTTTCATAGGCAAGTTCTGACCGCTCATGGCCATGTAGAACTGCAGCGAGTACGTAGTCGGCAGTGCCAGGGCCTTGTTCAACTCGAACCGATGGTAGCCGCTCGTGAAGTCAAGCAGCACCTCCCAAATCTTGTTGCCCACCTCGACTTTAATCTCCCCGGAGCCGTAGGTGTACGTCGCATTATTGATGAATCCACAGACGGTATATCGCCCGCTTTCGCGATACTCGAACGTCCTGCTGCGGAGGTTGAAAAGTGCCTTCTCGATGTCTGAGTGCCGACGTTTCGTGTTGAGCATAACGTCCTGCACAGGCATGGTAATCGTCACGTTCTTCAGACCCAAATCCAACTTGTGCATGTTGTCCTTCAGTTTGATGCCGTTGATCATGTTCGATGCAAACTCGATGATTCTCAGCACCACGCGCTGCTCTATCAGCGACATTTCCTTCTGCCGCGACCAGGCATAGATGAACGAAGTCAGGATGTCCTTGTTCGGAGTCCGGATGTCTATTAGTTCTCGCTTGCTCATGCCTCGTCCTCCACGCCGAACACCTCGCTGGCATTGCCCCGCTTGGCCTTCTTCACCCTAATCTCGCCGTTCTTCGCCTCATAGCTGCTGATGGCCATGCCCAGCCCCACGGCGAAGATGTCCTTCAGCGCGATTCCCTCACGTTCGGCAATCGTCCTCACCTTCGCCATCTGCTCCATCGACACCAGCGTACACACATGCTCCATCGGCTTCTTCCGCTTCACCGCCTGCGCCCTGCGCTCCGTCTGCGACTCCGATTCCTGCTCACCCGTCAGCCCGTTCACAAGCTGGCTCATATCAAACTCTTTCTTGTTCATAATTTGTCCGATTATTCAGTCCTACTTCAGTTTCTCACCCAGCAACTCACTTGTGAAGTCCAGATAGTCCGCCGCCCCGTTGCTCTTCGGCGCATACGTCACGATGTCCGTCACCTCATACGGTGCTTCGGCCAGACTCACATTCTTGCGAATCTTCGTCTGGAACACTATATCGCCAAGCGAATCTCTCAGTTGTCGCTCTACGCCGCGCCCCAACTTCGTATTCTCCCATCGGGTGATCACGATGCCCGTCACGTGCGCCCTTCCGTTCAGTTTCTTCTGAACCATGCGGATGAAATTGTTCATCATGGCCAGACCCTTGAACGGCAGCACCTCGGCCACCAGTGGGATGATGATGTCCGTTGATGCCGTAAGCGCGTTCAGCGTCAGCAGTCCGAGCGACGGCGGGCAGTCTATCAATACGTATTCAAACTCCCCCTTCACCGGCTCCAACAGCTCCGCTAATATCCGTTCCCTTGCCATGGCCGACGCCAGTTCCAGCTCAGCCATCGATAGCTGTAGCGATGCGGGCACCAAGAACAGGTTTTCACTCAGCGACACAATTGGCAGCCCCTCATTTCCCGTCAAAGCCGAATAAACCGTAGATTCCGGCTCCCCGTTCAACAGGCTGCTTGTCAGGTTAGCCTGGGCATCCATGTCTATCATTAGCACCCGATGCCCCTGCGATGCCAATATACTCCCCACACTCGCAACTGTCGTTGTCTTACCTACGCCACCTTTATGGTTGGCTACAGAAATAATCTTTGTTTCCATACCTCTATATATAAATATGTATTATAGCATTGAATTATTTACTCAAATCTATATGCAAAGGTATAAATATTATAGAATATGCACAAATAATTCTATACATATTAACTACAAATCAACAATATTTGATATAAATCAATATTAGTTTATAGCTTTATTGGTGTAAATATACTAATATGTCAATATGATAATATGGAAAAAGTATGCTCAAAGCAAGGTGGTAATCCTATTCGACAACTCCTAAAGTATCGTAAATGTGAAGCCAATGTTTCTTTATTTACGTTTATTATTGCTACCTTTGTGCTCTGTTTTAAGGTAAAAGATTGAATATACAATGGAAAAAGAGAATAATTTCGAAATGTTAGATCAGCCTGGTAAAATAGCGGCTTTGATTACCAAGGCTATCGTAGATTATTGTATGAAATCTGACACGCCAGTTGACATTACCCATATTGTCAAGGCTCTGTCCGATGTGATGGGCGCACATTTGGCAACAATGACCCACGGCTGGTCAGACGCACAGGAAGAGAAGTGTATCAACATGATTTTCAATCATATTGTCAATACGATGAATGATTGCAAAAAATCGATTGACGAAAACAATAATCCGAGTTGAAGATGAAAAAAGAGAAGACTATTTTGCTCACCTACTATATAAAGAACACGGACGAGCAAACGAAGAATGCTTTTAATACTGTTCCCTACAAGTCGACAGAACTTACGATAAGCGAAGACAGATTGGTACAGCTCATAGAGGCAGATATGAAGAAATGTCCTTTTATCCGCAGTTGTACTGTGATGGAAAAGAACTGGCGCAGTGTTCCTGAGTTTCATCTGAAATTTACCGTTACCAATCCCTTCTACAGCGAGGCACCCATTCCAGATGAGTATAAACCTGTTGAAGCGGAAAACTGGAAGATTGATGATTTCGTCAACAAGGCTAATATGACCACGTATGAACCTTCCCATCAAGGCTTTGAGATAAAACTGGAGAGTGAGCAGAAGGTTATCAGACTGGGCTCCTACTTCTACGACCTTAAAGGTGTGCTGATTTGCGAGGCCACCGACGAGGATCGCAAGAAGTATTATTGCGACAAGTATGTCACGTTCCCAATCGTTGATGAAGACTGGCGTGTGTACGATGGTGATGCCATAGCAGACGGCATTGAACATCTGATAGTCGGCAAGAAGGGCGACACCATACCCTTGGCTGCTCTCAGGGAGGCTGCCGATTACAATGCCCGCGAGCACGATTGCAGATACGAGGATCAGCTTTTGGATTTGGAACGTCATGAAATCACCGTTTCCAACCGTAAATTCAGGGATTCCGCTGAAGAGTTCCCTGATAATATCGTTATCGGTATTGACAAACTTGGCGAGAAACATTTCAGAATGGATTCAGACTGGGGCAGCTACTATATCCCCCGTCGTTTCTTCTATGTTGGCGATGATGATGAATTGTATGAGTCAGATGGCGACGATTTTAAGCCCAGCAATTATCATCAGAAGCTCATAACCCGTATCGTCGATGATGTGTGGAGCCTTTCCTGGTTCTTCAACAAGCCGAAACTGAGAGTGCTTGTCACGGCCATCACCGACAATGGCTTTGGATTCCAGCGTAACGAACTTGGCCCGATTCCCAAGGACTGGTTCTATACCGTCCAGACCCTTGAAGGTGAAATCAACCGCAAGCTTGACGAAATGCACAAGGAATATCCGGATGACTACAACAGAAGAAAGAGGCCGGATGTCTTTGAGGAGAAGAAATAGAAACAAAGGACTTGTTCAAAACTGAGCAAGTCCTTTTCTATAATATTTGATCAACGATTTATTTCTGAGAATAAATAATCAGAATGCTTCTGGGTGAATGAAACCATTATCATCCTCCTTGCGGCTAAGAACTAATTGCCAATAGCAAATACGATGATCATTTACCAACGAGGTGTCATCGCCAGAGTTTGGGAAACCACTGATATTACTGTGCTCCACACCTTCCCAACGCCAATACTTGTCATCGTAAGTAGAACGCCATCCATATCCTACGTAGTTTTCTTCATCGTAAACAATGAAGCGTCCCAAGCAACGACTGTTCTCTGGGTCATTCTTTGCGGCGTAGTCATCCTCACAGAATGATTTAAGCTCCCTGTTCTTGTCTGCCAAGTAAGTATAGTCCTCTGGCATCTGACCGAAAGCGCATGGTATGATTCTGCCAGCCAGAACATCGTCTTCAAGCCTTTTTGTAACCGATTCTTCAATATCTAGTGCGGCAAGCACGAGTTCCTGACCATGCCAGGATATGCTTCCTCCTGGCTTTATGAATGCATCGAAGGCAAGATCGCTTTCACGAAGAATCACAGCAGGATAATACCTATATGAGCTTTTTTCTGACTTTAAGATTTCCTTCGCCTTTTCTGCATTCTCCTTGATTTTCTCTATTCTCTCCTGGTCATCACCCAACTGCTCACTCAGTTTTTCCAAGGCCGTATCTATAGACGACTCGAATAGATAGCTTTCAAAACCTTCCTCCATTTTCAGATTACTGTAGTAAAGGTTCTCCGTAGGAATATTGCCCGTCCTCTGCCATTTCCCATCTTCCTTGCTCAGAACTTCCAAGCGCTTGTGGTTCATACGGCAGAACTTATAGGCATCATCGAAATTCTGAAAGCCGACATACGCCGATTTCGTCTCACCATTCCCATAATAATGATCCTCGAATTCAATCCGCTGGAGATTATAAGCCTGCACGTCCTCCTCGAACGTGGTAGTCTTGGCAGGAGCAAACACCTTCGGCTTGTCCTTATCCCTTTCATCGAGCTTTTCACGAATCCTACGGGAGATCTCATTGATTTCGTTCAGTATCGAACTGCCTTGAAGAAAGAATTTCCCGGCCTTGTCGTAGTACGTCAGCGCCTCTTCAAACCGTTCCTGTCCGAAATAGGCCGATGCCAGATAAAAGTTAAAGTAGGCCGTGATGAAAGCCCCCTTCTGACTTGTATTCTTCTCGTCGTCTTCAAGATTCCCCTTGATGAGCGTCTGCAGTTCCTCCAGTATCTCGCTGACCATCGCACATTTCTTGTCGAGCAGCAGCGGATAGCACGACTGTATCAGATGGTAGAGCGTCAGGACATGCTTTGCATAGTCAAACTTGAAATCCTCCACGCCGCTCTCTTCACGAATCTTCCGGAGTCGCTTGATGCAGCCCTTAAACCGCGTCTTGTAGGGCTTGCGGTCTTTCACTCTGCCCGTCGTAACTGTCGTTTCCGGCTTACCGTCATCGATTATCAGTTTGTCTTTCGTAATCGAATAGCCGTCCAGCTTGTCTAAAGCAGACATGCCAAGCAGACACGGCCCGCCATATCGGTCGCAGATGGAAGCACCCACATTCTTCAGCTTGACTTTTCCGAGCGTCAGGTTCCTGATGGTGATTTCTCTTTGCTGTGCAGTATATACGCCGCCATAGGAACTTGGACTGGTTCCTTTCACATCCTGCGTATTCCGGCGATAGCCGTTCACCAATTCCGATGATATCCGTTCACTCGGTTGGTGATTTACTCTATCGGCGGCAAAGTTAATATTTTTTTCTGAGACTCTCGCCTGTATTATGGAAAGATTTACATAATGAAGGTTATGAACACAACATGCTAATGTAAAGTCCAAATCGTATATACTTGATTATAGGCGCATTACATTTTAACTTTACGTTTGGACTTTACATAATAATTACTTTTTGCCAAGACTCTTAAGCCATGACAGAAGATCAGGATTATGATTCCATTCACTAACAACAGGGTTTGGATTGAGCATCTCAGATGCTTTCTCAATAGCCTCCTGCCTCTGCCTGGATGCAGTTCGTGCATAAATCTCAGTTGTTTGTACAGACTCATGCCCTAAAAGATCTCTGATCCATACAAGGCTGACTCCTTCTGCCTGGAGGTTCATTGCTCTTGTATGGCGGACTTGGTGACAGCTGATGTGCTCGGGGATTAACCCCGGGAGATTCATTCTTGCCATATCGGCATATTTCTGCAAGATATAGGTTATGCCTGCACGTGTTAGCTTGCTATGATACTTGTTGGTAAAAAGAGGTACTTTCGCATCATTGGCCAAGTCAATCCCGTAAACATGGATATACTTTTTAAGCGTATTCACTACGGGATCGGATAGTGGCACAATTCTGACTTTCCTTCCTTTTCCCACTATTTTTACAGTGAAAGGCTTCGCCTGTATCCGCAGGTTTCCTACTGTCAGGTCAGCCAGTTCTTGTACACGACATCCTGTATCATACATCACCTCCAATATTGCGAGATGCCTTATCCCATCACGTTGTCCCGGGTCAGGCTGTGCAAGAATAGCCTGCATACCTTCCCTGGTATAGTGTACAGGTACGGGGCGGACTTTCTTCATACTCTTAATTGCCAAGACACCTTGCAACTGGTCAAGCCGGTCGACGCACTGGTACTGAAGATAAGACACGAAGGCATGTATGGCGGCAAGCCTGTTGTTCCTCGTCGAGATGCTGCTCTTCTGGGTATCAGCAAGCCATTCCAGATAGTCAAGTACATTGTCTCTGGTGATATCCGCAAGAAATACATTCTCTGCTTTTTTCCCTTTCTCCTTACGCATGAAACTAAGATACAACACAAAAGCATCACGATAGGATGATATCGTGTTAGGGCTGAAATTCCTTTCATGAGGCAGGTGTATGCTAAGGAATTTTGCTAGATATTTCGCAAAGTCAGTCTGTTCCTTCATGGCGGGGATAAACAAAGTCGTTTAAGGAAGCGCATTGCTTCAGCAGTTCTGGATAGTATTCACGAGTGAGCCTGACATAGCCTTCCGTAGCTTTCAGGCTTTTATGACCAATGCAGGCGGAGAGCAAGGGCAGGGCTGCATATACATCCCAGCCGTCCGCAATCATCTTATTCAGTGAATTTGTCGCCATAGAATGGCGGACATCATGGATCCTCGGACCGAATCCCTCGCCGAGATATGGGATGCCACACCGCTCATACACTTTTCTAAACCACTTGCGCACACAAGCAGAGGAAACTTCCGCACCATTCAGCTTTACGAAGAAGAGGTGTTCAGGTGCTGTTATGTCTTCGACCTTAAGTTTGTTGCGATAATGCAGATATTTGACCAAGGCGCTTTTTAGAGATTCGCATATCGGCACAAAGCGTTCCTCTCCGTTCTTGGTCCCGACATTTATACCCACTTTGACGACGTTGAGTTCTAGGTCTATATCCATATTCCTTAGTGACACAGCCTCGTTGATTCTCAGCCCAGTACTATACAAAAAGCGTATCAGGCATGGTATGGATATGATTGGGTCATCCATACGATGACTTTCGCGTATTAGCCTATCCGACTCATTGAATATATCGTGCATTTGGGATTCTGAGAAGATATATGGCGTGAATCCCCGGCTGTTTGTACACTTTGGTAACGGGGTAATGAAAGCCCTTATCCCATGCTCATTCATATACCTGCCAAGTTGGGAGAGATGTGAGTATTTCTCACTTAAAGTCCTGGAACAGTCGTTGATTCTGGTCTTGGCCCAGGCATCCACCAGCTCTTGTGTCAAGTCAGAGCTCTCCAATCCGTATTCTAGGGTAAACCTGTCAAACTCTTTGAAAAACCACTTCGTATTGAGAATCTTGAAGCCACAAGACTCCATCATGTTCACATATCCGTCCATGTAAGGCGCAAAAACACCTTTGTAGTCAAATGGGTTATTCATAGAAGCACCCTCCTTTCTGCATATAGAATTCATCCGATACATTTGGTACATCCAGCACACATTGTCTGAGGTGTGTGAAATCAATGCGCACATACGACCTTGTCATATCCGTTTCTTGATGTCCCAATGTCTCTGATATGACGGGGATTGGAGTGGACTTGTCCAGCATTCTCTGAGCCAGGCTGAAACGCAATGCATGGCCGCCGTGATGACGGCCTTCTATCTTTACCCCGGAATCGGCAAATGCCACTGCAATTGCTGCGTGCACCGATGCTGCTGTCATTCCCTCATACGGAGAGGTGGCAGCTTCATCGAAAAGTTGGAACGCGGAGCGCGAAGTGGTGGTTACTTGGTCGTGTAGAAGCGATGCTGCGCAGTCTCCACATTATTATATATTTAGGCCGTCCGTCGTGGCGGTCTTTTTTCATCCCTCAACCGCAGGGGCAAAGCCCCCGACTTCTTCAACGCCAAGTTGAGGATAAACGGCACACTATGGGTAGGCAACGTGTCAGTGATGGAGAACGCATCCGACTGGTATCTGTACGGAATGGACAAGGACAAGTCGTATGACAATGTCATCCTCGCAGTGGTGGGCAATGCAGATACAGACATACAGAACAGCAGGGGCGACTTTATCAGCGTCATGCCGATGGAAGTGCCGCAGAATGTGGCAAAGCGGTACTTGATGCTTGCATCCGGCCAAGGGCAGACGCTATGCCATCAGAACGTGAAGGAGAACTGCGCACGGCTCACCACCCGCTCATGGCTTAGTGCCGCTTTCCTCTTTGGTCTCAATAATATCCAATGATACATCTACCACATTATAGTCGAAGCTCCTGATGTCTTCCGACAATGCTGTCCACGGTTTTATGCAACCATGGAACAGCCGTGCTTCATCTTTGTCTCTTTCGCCTCCTTTGTCCTGATAGCCCAGAATCTCGTGCGAGGCATTCCACCTCAGATGTTCCGTTTGTGCTAAAGTGTCTAACACCTTAATTAGTTTTTCCTTGGGCTTCACACCGGCTTTCCAGTGATACGATGTTTCGTTATTCTTACGGAACAGCTGGTGGTTTGTCAAGGCATTATACTCATCAGCCCCAAGTGCACACATCGCTAACCGTTGTTTCGTATCTATGTGGTAACAATTCTCAAAGTTCTGGCTCTGCGTCCTACGCAGTTTCATCACGTTGGAGAAGGTAGGGCTATAGCCTGCATAGTCGCCGTCAAGTTGCAGGTACGATGCGATTTCCTTATCCCACGTCATGGTGGGATATACTTCATTGCCTGACTGTTTTTGCAGTGCCTCAATAGAACTGTCATAACGCTTTTTGAACTTCTTGGCTTTCTCCAGCAGGTCATCGCTAACGATGTATTCATATCTGTAGATGTCTTCGAAGGAGCCAAACAGAGTGATTGGGGTGTCGATGATCTCCTCTTTCGATACGATGTTCTGACGATTGCCTTCCCCTTTCTTCATCTCAGCTGCCCACAGCCGGTTATAGTAGCGGGCAATCTGATGGAAATGTCCGTTCTCGTCGCGCTTGACTCTGACAAGAATCCTGAACCGCTCGAAGTCAGTATCATGCCTGACGGCCAGACGGAATATCCGTACTGCGAGCGAGATGTTCATCTCGTCGTCGCCCGTGGCAACAACCACATAGTTCAGACCATGTATCCACTGCTTAAGGTGCTGATAGAAATCCACACTGTGGCAATCCATATTGTGCAGGGTAATAAGTGAGCTGGCTCCCTCATCACCGCTTGTAAAGGACATCGTGGGCTTGATAGCCGGGGCATTGGCAATGAACTGACCAGCCAGGTCGGACATGTTCTTGTCCACCACATCACAATGGAAATCTGAACGTTCGACATTGTCCGCACTACTCCCCGTCTTGACAAAGGCACCAAACTCATAAAGGAAACGGACTGTATCCAGGCCAACCTCACCAAAACCTACAACGAGCGCATTGAAGGGTGAAGAGACGGTCGCATCGTCTTGTATGTCGACATAGTTCACCGGATGAAACTCCTTATGGTATTTCAGCAGGTCTACACAAAGCCGTGATGAATCGACCACCTTAACGCTAATACCACTTTTAGGCATATCGTTTTCGATGACACGATGAATACTGTTACTGCGAGTATGGCAATAGAAAATGCACTCATACTTATCAGATTTGGCCTGTATCGTAGCGTCACGTTTCAAGACGGCGACAGACTCAATGTTGAAAACGTCATCGTCGGACAAGAAGAACAAATGAATCTTGTTGCCTGTCTTTCTAATCATTTTTGCAACGTCACTCAGTCCAATCCGCTGTAAGATGCTATATGTTTTGGCTTCCGTCGGTATGCTGACGCAGTTGGGCAGGGTATTGGCTATGGACAGCTGCGCATGACAGGCTCTGGCTGTTCTGAAAGTATCTACACGATGGGTAACGGATTTCATGATACTCCCCAAAACTGAGTCATTATTATCTTCTTCAATAATGGGGAATTCCACAAACAGCAGTCGAAACTTCCTTCCCTTCGAATCTTTATTGATACTGTCTGCCAACAATTTGGTCGCTTCATTGATGCCAAAGAACACACACAGTTCATTGCTATGCTCAAAGAGAGAACACCACCATGTTTTGAGAGATGTCCAAAGGCGTTTCCAGAATAATGATACAATCAACCCTACCGTCAGTCCGCCAGAAATAAGTGAGAGGAGTGAAATAAGTCCTTTCACCAAGGGCAGTCCGTTGATATTGTCAAAAATGTTACTGTCAATGTTGAACATGAACATACCCAACGAGGCCACTGCCGATCGGCATAGCAGTTCAAAGTCCGACACAGCTGTACATTCACATGCCTGGCATAGTGCGGTATTGTGGTCGATAGCATACATATAGAGCCAGAAGCCCATTGACCATACCAGCACCATGCAGCTGGCAAGAAGCCATAGTCCTTTAATCCGTTTGGTCTCTGGCAGTCTATATAGACACCAGCAAACAGCACGCCACACCACTAATAAAAATGAAAACGTAATGAGTATCGTCGGAAGCCAATAAGACCCTCCGGGATTAAAAAAGTCTGATGAAATACTGTGTAAATCCATATATTTGGTCTTTAGTCATTTTGTCAATACCACATCGTCCGGGCCAAAGGGCGCAAAGACCGTGTCTTTTGCAAGAGGGACGGATGTCGCTATGCGGTATGCCTTCCGCTGCCGCTCCAAAGGAATGGACAGCCTCACCAGCCCTTCTTCATCTGAGACGACTTTGTATCCTTCTATCTCAACCTCCACGCCCTTCAGGGCAACTTCTTTTTCCGTGTTCCACAGGCGGAAACGGATGTCGCCATAGACGGCGGGGTTACGGTTCACGTCTATCGAAACATTCCTCGTTAGGGTCAATGTCGTGTCAACGTCCATGAAGTTCTGGCAGGTCACCCTCACGCGAACAATTTTATTTATATACTGGTGGGGAATGTTGGTGAAGGTCGTACTGCAGTCGAGTATGCGGATGGTGTCTGTCTTGGTCTCGTTGTCCAGCTCCATTGTGACAATGGCATCACGCAAGGGGGGCAGGTTCTCGTTGTACACAGAGGCTTCGTTCAGTCGTACTTCCACGTCCACAGGCTGGTTGGTGAGCCAAACAGTCACGAGTGCCGCCAGGACAGCCACGATACCGACAGCCCATGCCATCATCTTCTGGACGAGCAGCCGCTTGTGCCGCTGCCAGATGGCATCGAACTCCACGCCCAGGAGCTTCGATACAAGCTGCACGTATGCCCGCTCCTTGTTCAGCCACGGACAGGGAATCTTCGTAAACGGGTAGGTCTGCGTCTGCTCGTGGATGTTCGCACCGAGAATCTCCGGCAGTCCCAGCGTCTCAACGATGGGGTTGAAGCACTCCGACTCCTTGTCGCCACTATGGGGAATACCATCGACAATGAAAAAGTGTATCTGTTTCGTGCGCCCCAGGCTATGGAAGAACGCTATCTCCTTGCCCACCCACTCCGACTGTGCCGAGTGGGGCGAACAAATCACAATCAGGTTCCTGCTCGCCTTCAGCCGCTCCTGTAGCTCTTCCGTCAGTCCTCCCGGCTGTATGTCCGTCGGTGCGAAGAACACCGGCTTGATGGGGTTCCGCTCCCACCCGTGCTCACTGCACAGCGTTGCCGGCATACGATAGTGCTCCAGTTTCCGCTGCACCCGCTTGCCCCACTCCGTATCCTTGGAGTTGTAGCTGATAAAGGCAAAGTATTTAACTAAAGTTTCCCACCTTTTGGAATCCCCTTTAAACACGGGGATTTCCAAAAGGGATATTGTCAGAAACGCCCTGTATATGGGCATTTAACACATGTCTAAAAGATGTTAATAGGCATAGCCTATCCCGCCCTTCGGTACTCCTCCATAGCCTTTGCCATGTATAGGATCTCCTTCGCTGCCTCGCTGTCTCGCAGGATGTCGGCTATCACGTCATCCAAGTTGATGCCGCAGCGTTCCAGCAGGTGTCCAAGTATCTTCT
>ERZ842401.5174-NODE-5174-length-14635-cov-7.259602_pt1 | contig 14635 bp, 17 predicted proteins | sample MGYA00521270_ERZ842401 | MGnify/ENA primary metagenome ERZ842401 (study PRJEB31892, sample SAMEA3878208) | bioreactor metagenome | biome: Moose rumen | place: Sweden | collected 2011-10 | study: EMG produced TPA metagenomics assembly of the PRJEB12797 data set...
GCTACGGGCTCCAACTTTCGGAGAGGCTCTTCGGTGCGAAAACGGTTGAGGATGGCCACCTCCTGGGACAAAGTGGGAGTGTCCATGCTCAGGCGCATGAGGAAACGATCCAGCTGGGCCTCCGGCAAGGGATACGTGCCCAAAGTCTCCACAGGGTTCTGGGTGGCGATGACGAAGAAGGGCTCCTCCAGGGGGCGGGTCACGCCGTCGATGGTGACCTGGCCCTCGGCCATGCACTCCAGCAACGCAGCCTGTGTTCGGGGCGTGGCCCGGTTGATCTCATCCGCCAGCAGGATATTGCAGAACACCGGTCCCGGAGCGAACACGAACTCCCCCGATTTCTGATCGAAGTAGTTCAGCCCTGTCACGTCGCTGGGCAGCAGGTCCGGGGTGAACTGCACCCGACCAAAGGCCGCGTCCACCGACTTCGCCAAGGCTCGGGCCAGCACGGTCTTCCCCATGCCGGGCACATCCTCCAGCAACACATGGCCCCCTGCCAGCAGGGCGGTGAGCAGCAGATCGGTGACGTGTTCCTGCCCCACCAGCACCTGGGCGATATTCTCCCGAATAGCTTGGATGACAACTGGCATGATGTTTCCTCCTTTTTTCACAATGAGTGTTATTGTCCTGTAAATGCTCCTTTTTTCACAATGAGTGTTATTGTCCTGTAAATGCCAATCCCTTGATAGGTGTGGATACCTAAACGGATCTCACCTTTTCAGTTAGTGTCAGTATTGTCAGGGATTCATAGAGCAAAGGCAGCACCAGCACAGCCCAGCAGCTCACTACTAGAACGGTCCGTAAAAAGTGGCATTGTTGATTGGCCAATGTTGGACACATTCATCATTATGAATTGAACCAGGATTCAGTCGACTAACTCTATCACAAAAATCGTTAGAAGTGGATTCCTTTCATGGAGATGGCTGCTCCTCAATCCTCTCAATCAATTAAGCATATAGGCCAAGATAATGTTTTTTTACCTGCTCACACCAACGGTTATTCTTTCTGTTTGGGGAATAGCTCACGGGAATTGGTAACAATAAACGTCAAGCAAGTCCGTTCAGACTTGCTTGAACAAGAAAATGGTATACATCGGGTAACCGTTATTATTCTAACATATGAAACAACGAACGAGATTTAGTTCTTCATCGCCACCGTAGTTGCTCCAATAATGTTGTTTCTGATTGTTATATATCCGTTCATAAGATTGGCGGAACTACTACTACTCGTACATCCCGAACAATCTCCATCACAGTAACCAGAACAAGCGCATGCAAAAGCATACACCGACTGGCCTTTTTCGGAATTCTTAGCAATCTTTTTCATAAAACACCTTCCTCTCAATAATTCCCGATGTATCACCATGATCCTCAAGTATTTTCCGCCTTAAGCACTCTTCTTTTTCTTTTGATATAAATAGATGTAGAAATAAAGTCAAGTTAGGTTTCTTTCCGTCTTGCTGTTATTATCAAGCTTTACACCTCACAGTCATTAGTATCTATTCAATAACTCCATATCGCAAGTTTATGTAGTTGTCAGCTATCGATTGAGAAAGAGATATAATGTCAGTTTCTTGTGTCAAATCATAAGTTGGAATACTTGTTTCATTTTTCATCTTTGAGAGAAATGATTGAATGTCAATATGGGGGATACAAACTGTATTCAAATCAGACGATACCGTTGAATCGAGTATTTTGTTACTAAGGTGTATTGCGATGATTGGAAAACCAAATCTTGAACGAATAGCACTATTGATCCCATCCCAAAAAGAGCGTTCTTCAAAACCGGCTAGCGTACAAAAAATACAAGCTGAGCCAGGCAAAGCATTTGTAATGTAGTCAGCCATTATACCCAAATCAAAGGGATGCTTTTCGTCATATTTGATTAGGGGATAAGGCAGCCTAACAATAACAATATCTGCAGCTTTTTCTTCAACAATAGAATGAACAGCGTTGTTCAGTGTAACACATTTTCTATCCAATGGAACACCAAAATCCCAATCGAGACAATCGAGCCCCAACAAATTATTATATTTGTCATTGCTAATTGCCAACACTCTTTTTCCTATCATTTCAAGTGCCTTTACTAATGATAAAAAAACCTCATATCCATCGCAGCCAGGGATCATTTCGGCAATATATAAGACGGGGGGGATTATAGTATATAATTCTGATCCCCACGGTAAAAATTCATGATTTGCTCGGGGGACATAATGCCAATGCTTGCCATTCCTTCTGCATTGTGACGAGAACATTTTTTTCTCACTGGAGGTTAACTCCGAACAGCATATAATATCTTTCTCCATCTTTATCGCAAGTGAAAGAGCCTCCTTCATATACTTGTACAATGACAAATTGTCACAACAAACATCAGAAACTAAAACAACATCTGATTTACCAATGCCTTCTTCCAGCATATTCGTCATAGCATATTTAGTGGGTTCTCTGTTAAGCAATACTGAAATATCCTGGCCTTCCAGTCCAATCCCAGAAGGAGTAATCAGCGCAGAAATGACATACTCCTCCTCAAGAAAAGGAAGTAGGGAGTATTCTGCTTTCGTATATGGAACAATGCACAACTTTTTCATGTAACGTAGACACCTTGCCTTCGCATTTCCCGCTTATGCTCACTGTTTTCATATGTTAATATTTTGTGAAGGATCATTGTATACGCATTATTTTTCGATGCATCACAATACTCGCATTTTTTCTCTCCAGAAAGGCAATTGCCAGAGTCCGCGTGTTTTGCACAAATATTGCATAACGAAAAAGCCCAACAATCCTTGCATTTTTCCGCAGATAACTTCCCAATATTCATCAGGTCATAGATTTTACTATAATCAAATCCCGAATATATATTTCCAATTTTCATGACGTCATTTTCATTTGTTTTTTCACAAGGATACATGTTTCCAAAACAATCAACAAAAAGACGGGGCTTTCCTGGGATACAAGGTCCGCCCGGTGATGTAATTTGGGCAACATCGGTTTTTTGTATTTTATCGTTGCCTTGATTGATTCCTGTGATCTCTTTCCTCAAGAAACCATTTGCATATGTGGGTGCTGAAGATCTAAAAAAACTAACTAAAGATAAAAACATCTGATAATTGTATTCTTTTGTGAACTCAGAAGAAATTGGAAGTTGAACTCCATCCTGTTCGATTGGAGAAGCAGTGACTTCTATTTCCTTAAGGAATGGGGTTTCCAATAGAGACGCCATCTGTTGATATTGCAGGTGTGGATCAATAACGGTGTTGATTGTTGTATTGCCATTCCCTTCCGCTTTTTTCTCCCGGTATTTCTCAATATTCTGCATGACCTTTCGAAAACTGCCAGTACCATTCGCAAAAAGGCGATTTCTGTCATGAATAGACTCTGGACCGTCAACACTGAAAACAACATGAAAATTACGTTTCGATAGATAGTCGATTACCTCATCCGTAAGAAGGGTCGCATTTGTGGTTATACTATACAGTATTTTTTTGCCATTAAAAAGGGTCTCGCTTATATCAACTATTTGTCGGATTAATTTGAATTCAAGTAACGGTTCACCTCCATAAAACCCTATCACCACAGTGTCAGTATCAATAACATGATTTCGATAAAAGAGTAATGCCCGTTTTGCTACATCGATTGTCATCACTTCACTAGAATGATGCCTCTGCATCAGATTTTTAGTCTCAGAGTAGACGCAGTATTTGCATCTCAGATTACAGTTGCGGGTAATCTGAAGAATTAAATGTCCAATTGATCGCTCCAATTTGTATTTTGAGAAAGCTGTCAGCGGATGCTCAATAAACTGTATTTTAGATGGTAAAAGATATCCGCATTCTTGCAACGTGTGAAAATCGCAAATGGTTTGCTCGTCCACATTATCAAAAACCTGATTGGATAGAAGTCCTTCCACTACAAACAACCTGGTACATATAAACAGGCCAAGAAAGACAAGTCCAATACGGATATCTCCAAGCAGAAATGAAATGGTTATTATCGAACAAGAGGAAAAGAAAGTTGATAGAGTCAATTCTGCTCCATAAAGCAAGATAGCTCTTTTCTGTTGATCCAGTGGTATGTTTGCGTAGAGCGAGTTAATTAATTTGTCTGAAACCCGATATAAAATAACAATTCCCCCTCGCTTACGGGTAGTATAGAGCGAGAGGGAAAGCAACATCAAGATTCTTTGATTATTTGGTAGTTTTTTCTGTATCAAACGGTTTTTGACAAAGAGTTACACTTGAGATAAAGTGTCCATCCTTATATTCGTTGATTACAGATCCATTGTATCTGTTAGCGATTTCAGAGATGCTTTTTAGCCCTAAGCCATGTAGACTAGATGCGCTTTTCTTCTTACTCACTAATTGCCCCTGAGCATCAAACGGATCTTGGGCAACTGTGTTATTCACCATTAAAACCAGAAAATCCTGGGCGAGTTTAACTTCAACAGAGATGCACGGAATCGACCCTTCTGGCATCATCTTACAAGCTTCCATTGCATTGTCGATTTGGTTTGCAAGAACACCGCAAATATCGACTGATTCAATGTTAACGCCGTCTTGCACGTTTGCAGAAAAAGAGAAAATAATACCCAAGCTGTCTGCTTCGGCACTTTTACAGTTTATTATCGCGTCAATAATATCATTACCACTGTGACACAGAATCGCAGTTTGAGATGAGTGTTCATAAAGTGTTTTAATGTATTGTTCCGCCTCAGAGATCTTTTTCTGTGAAAGAAGACCCTCAATGGCAGCTAGGTGGTGTTTGAAATCATGGAGTTGCTTTGCATACGTCTGCTGCTGTTTATTAAGCATACTATAGTTTTCAAGCATCATGGCGTTCTCAGATGATAATAATCCTTTTATCTGTTCTTCTTTCTCAATTCTTGTTAGAGCGACAAAAAATCCCAGCATTGCCAAAATAAAAAGCAAAATGAAGACCCATGAAAAAATTACGGTTGTCTGAACTACCGATTGCAGTGGAGAAAGGACGGAACTAAACAAAAACTGCATATAGGAATAGCTGACCACGCTCAGCACCAAAGCTGCTCCCTGTTTTTTTCTGGAGAGAGAAAGAAGTTTGGGAAGTTGCTTTTGGAGAAGAAAGAAAAGCAGTATTTCAATTGCTTTGTTTAGTATGAGAAAAAGCAAACGTTCTTTTCCTTGTGTTGTGATTGAAACAAAGAATCCAGTGGGATCATTTTTGATCAGGCCCATTATTACGACAATGATATAGTCCATCGTTTGGATTACCGTATATGCAAGAAAACAAGCGGTCATCCTTATCATCCAAGGCCCCTTAGACAAGACTCTCGAAGATATAAAAACAATAAATGCGATTGCGATAAGAGGGGTAATATAAGAGAAAATTGAGATAAAGTTAAGTATTGTGATGATTAGTGTAAGAATCGCTGAAAAAGCAAGATGAAGAATAAGATTTCTTCGCCTGGAATACTTTTGCTCAGATGAAACTGAAACTACCGAGAGAGCAATCAAGCTTTCAATGAACGTAGCTATTACCTCAAATACCCAAAATGATTGTTCCACTTCACTTTCCTCCAAGCAACCGATTAATTGTAACCTTGATGTTTGGGAGCATACGTCTGCTAATTGAAAGAGACTCCCCGTTAATTAGCGTTAGCTGGGTTCTATCGAGTCGCTGTATGTAATCGACATTGACGAATGTTCCCCTATCAATAAATAGAAATCTCTTGTCCTCAATTAATCGGAAAAGATCATTGATTCCTCTGCTGTCTTTTATAATCCCAGAACTAGCGGTTGAAATCAAGGAATAGCGAAGGACATGTCGAACATATAGTATATCTCTGTACGGAATACGATTGACATTCCCATAGGAAAAAACGGACAAAGCTCCTCTGTCAATGCGTTCAAATAATGCTATCGAAGTTTTTAGGGCCTCATCGAATTGAGCATCATCAATTGGCTTCGAGAGATATCGAAGAGCTTGAACCCTGTATCCGCTAGGAGCATATTGTTCATAGGAAGTAATAAAGATTATAATGGCAGCGGGCATCTCCTTCCGAATCAAAGAAGCTGTTTCTAAACCATTTATGCCCGGCATTTCTATATCTAGAAAGAATAAATCAAATCCACTCATAAAGAGAGCATCCTTAATTTGTGTTCCAGAATGATACTCATGGATATCGATAGCAATAATCGGGTGATGAGCATGGAACCACAAATCAAGTTTCCGGTGTAGTTGCTTGGCAAAGATTATATCATCATCAACGATGGCGATTCTCATCATTATGGTTTTCCTCCCTCAGGGATTAGCAATAGAGTGTGTTTTCGTTTAACATCAAAAAACAGGCTTGTGGTCTTCGAAATAATAAGCACGTATTTCTCATTCTTATTATTTCTCGGATTATTGTTACTGTTAAAAATGTGGACGCCTTCAGATGATAAGCTAACATAACGATAGACTTGACGTACAACTGACGCGATTGGGCCAGTATGATACTTTGAAGGGGTCCAGCGATAAAATAATTCCCGTATATTTTTCTCAGTAGCAACTACGGTTGCTTGCGGAGGGGGAGCATTAGTTTGGAAGATCTGAGTACAATCATTATGCAAAGGATATTCAGTAAATAAATCGAGTAGATCGTAGTAATCACAGTTGAAAGAAAGAAGATCAAATAATAACGCAGAAAAGGAGCTACCTGATTTGTCATGATTCTGCATTCTTGCCACCCTCAGGAACTCCTTAACTGTTAAGTCAATAGATATAGGACGATTTGACTGCATTTGGTTTCCCTCCCTCACATACTACGATGCATTATAGCCGGAATGTGAGAAAGTGTAAAGTCCAGTATGAGATACCGTCATGGTGTTATCCATCGCATCTTGATAGAATTGTCGCGGGGGGAGGGGTGCCCATGAGCAAGATACTGCCTGAGCGAATAAAGCTACTCAGAACACAGCTGGGGATAACTCAAGAACAGTTGGCCGAGAAGTGTAACGTTACAGCTTCGTGTATCTCCCGATGGGAAACTGGAAAGTGGGCCCCGAACACAGAGAATCTGTTTCTTCTTTCCCGAGCGCTCAATGTATCAGTAGACTCGCTGTGTGGTTTGGTTGAGCGACCAGTGGAGGATGCTTTAGTCTCACAAATCTCTGATGAACTTGCAAGTCTTTCCGTTCAAGAGCGATTATTTGTTCTGCGCATGGTGAAGGAAATAAAAGAGCTTCGCCTGGGAAGTAATAATACAATAGCATAATTATTTCTTTTTTTCATTCTTTTTATTAAATGGTATCATTTTTCGTATTTAGTGGTGCTGTTTTGTGTTAAGGATTCAAAAATGACGTGGTGTTGCATCAACGACACCTTTCTACAAAACAAACAAATCCATGTGGTGTCTTTTGAAATCTTTATATGGACCGAAAAACTCTTGAACCCCCTGACCAGGGGGTTTTTCATATTCAGACGACACCCTGCTTTACCAACCACTCACCATGGTTCGTTGGTGTAACCCTGCATCCGCATACCGGCCCTTTTTCGATGCCTTTCTTCGGGTAAATTATTATCTCCCTCGTCATTAATTCTTCTGCCTGGTATTTGTTCGTCCGGCGTTAGAAGTGTTCCTCTATCTTCTTCACATGTTTTTGCTTCCGTAAATGATGAAGTCTCTGTACCAATACACCGGATACTCGCAGAGCGAGTCATCTTCCATCAAAGCCGTCAAATGATTGCCCGTCTTGAGGATGCAGCTGAGTTATGAGAATAACGTTGAAAGTCTCAAGATCTGCAATGTAGACACTTAGAGGTGTTTAGGAGAGATGACGAGCATGGTTTAAGTGACAAATCCGAGAAGAGAAAATAACAAATAGTAAAATGGGCCAGGATGAAATAACATCTTGACCATTTAGCGCAAATAATCATACCGTTGGAGATAATACTCTTTATAAAAAGGAAAATGGCGGTATAATCTTGGCTTGAATATGACCGTGGCCACGATCTTTAATTCACCAATCCATCAATGAGGAATGATAAAATGAACAAGATTGTATCCCTTCTTTTGACGATGTGTTTGCTGCTTACTATTTCCATACCTGCATTTGCAGAAGAAACATCCGATTTTGAGGATCTCCCACTGAAAGACTCGTATATCGCTGTTTGTGAGGAGCTATGCGATAAAGGCATTGATAGTATTCTGTCATATGACAACTATTTAACTGGTTATCAAGAAGGCCTGTATGAGAACATGCAGGAGTATGAGGATTACGTAATCAACATGCTCTCCAACACTCAAAGTGAAACTCAAGCTGTCAAGGAAACAACGGAGAATTCAGAGTCAGAGTTGGTTTCCTCAAATGCACCTAATGAGTCCATGGATCCTCAGAAGGCTCCCGTCAGTGATGACGCTAGGACAAGTGATGATTCCGAAAATGATAAGGCCATTCTCAAGGAGATTGTTGGGATGCTATCAAGTAAGCGGACCAACTTGTCCGCTACTCAGGAACAAGTACTGTCGAGATGGGAAAAGAGCTATAATGACCGGAGGGACTCTTTTATTTTTCCCACTTATTCTCTTAATGATTATATCAAAGAGTATATCTTCTCGACATATTCTACTTTGAAAGAGTATGAGCAGAAAATAAGCAATACTAGATTCTCTTCCCTTCCCATACAGTACTTTAATGGAACCGGAGAAAAGCTGCCAGATGAAGCAGTATTCAACAACAATCACAGTCTATTGTCTCATGTGCAAAAGGGTGATATAATGTACGAGGAGGGCGCTGTGGGACACGCTGCAATTGTTGAAGGTCGATTCTACGATACCCATCAGAGCCGCTTTTACATTCGAGTTATTGAAGCCGTTACTAAAGGAGTCTTGCGAGGGATCATTGACGACGGACGTATTGAGACTATGGGCGTGCGGGTATTTTCTGTAAATGGTGCGTCCTCTGCTCAAAAGGACGCGGCAGTTCAATTTTGTGTTTCTCAGTTGGGTAAAGACTACAATTTTGATCTATTTCCACATTATAACGCAGAAGCTACAACATGGTATTGCTCGGAATTGGTTTGGGCTGCGTACTATCGGCAAGGCATATCTCTCTGCGCCGTACCTGCTTACCCATATACGGATTATGCAATTTTTCCGTATTCCTTGGTTGATAATAACAAAGTGACCGAAAGAATGATTACATCTGATTATAGAGCAGAAACCTATTTGTACGATCTTCCAACAACCGCTCAGAGTGATGGCTACAAGTGGGCAAGGGCGCCTATTATCCAGTTGTTTAACGACGGAATCATGAGCAGCTATTCTCGATACTTTTCACCCCGGAACAAAGCAACTCGTGGAGATGCGGTCTGCGCCATCTACAAAATGGTAGGAGGAGATCCTTATGTGCAATACAACCCCTTTTCTGATGTCTATGGGGGAGAGGTTCGGGATGCCGTAGCTTGGGGCTACCAAAAGAATGTTGTTTCGGGGGTCACACCATCATCTTTTTCACCATCGGGGACCGTGACAAGAGAACAGATGGTAACATTCTTATATCGGTTTGCTGGTGTTTTTGGTGGTGGAAATAAGATTGATCGTACATATCAATACTCTGCATTAGATCAGTTCACGGACAAAAACCAGGTTTCCTCGTACGCAACAGCTGCGATGAAATGGGCAGTATCCAAAGGAATAATGAATGGCCGCACAACAACACAGTTGGCACCAAAAGATCCTGTTACACGAGGCGAAATGGCTGCCTTTATTGCCAGAATGGTCACCAAACTTTTCCCGGGGCCTTGACGCCTAACATGGACGAAAGGAAGATCCTATGAAACCCATTGTCAAGTTTTTGATCTGCTGTTTGATCTTTTCCCTGGTCTGGCTGGGCACGAGCGCTTGGTGGACCTTTAGCGTCAGAGATATTATGCTGCTCTTCCTGCTCATCGGGACTATCCATTTGGTCAGTGCACTGGTCCTTGGGTACGTAGTAGGCAGGTGCCGGTCTTTGGCCCTCGATATTTGCTTCGTGGTCTTCGTGACGGCACTGATGTTCTTCTACACGGACTTCTCCCAAAGAGCTTTGTACTCTCTTCTGACCGGGAAGCCCAGGCTCCAGTTTACCTATTCGGTCGAGCCCATTCTCGTCGGGCTGCTTGCTTCCTTGGCGGGAGTTGGCATGGGACATCTAGGCATTTATTCCCCGGATGAGCCCTCCGGGGAAACTGATAACGAAGAATAACCCATGCCAGCGTGGAGGAAAAGCGATAGTGCAGTAAACTTTTTGGGGTTCAGTTCAGGCTTTACGATCTGACTAAATGGGTTGGCTCCATACGACACTATCCCTTCTACAGATTGGAAGAAATAAGCAGCAGCAAGCAATGCCTGTGCGCACTCACAGGCTTCAAACCGCCCGATCTCCGCTCTCGCGGGACCGGACTGTTTGCTGCTTGTTGGGGCGTTCCCCAATCCCCCGGAACACGCCGTTGGCGTGGCTACGCGATTTCTGCGAAATCACTGATACGGGCAGCTCACCGCTGCTCCGCTTGTCGGTCCCTCTGCGCATGGCGCTCCCGGTCCTCCTTTCCCAAAATGCGGTCAATGTTGGCCTTGGCCGTCAGCAGCTCCCGCATTTCTTCCCTGGCCTGCCGGTAGTCAGCGTAGGCCGCTTTTTTCTCTGCCAGCAGCTTGGCATACTCGGCATTGAGCGCCTTGACCGTGGGGAGCTTCTTCAGCCCCAGGGAATCAAAATACTTCTTTGCCGCCTGGTGCAGCAGGATGTCGGTCTCATGCTCCGCCTTGAATTCCTTGGAGTAACCGGCCTTGCGGTAGGCCACATAGGTGTCGCGGGTTTTGACGTAGTTGATGATTTGCGTCCGCAGCACGGCGATCTCCGCCATGCGGGTTTCGGCGGCGGTGATTTTGTCGGAAATCTCATGGTATCGCGCGGAGGCGGCGTCGGCCCTTGCGGTCAGCTCGGCGTAGTCCATGAGATTGTGGTCTTGCAGATAGGCCACGGTCTGAGCCATCTGCTTCAGATTGAATTTCTTGGCCCAATTCGCGTAACCGGCTCCTTTGCCCTGGGCCAGCTTTTCCTGAATGTCGATCAGGAGCTGGTTGGTGCGCTGGGGCTTTTTCTGCGCTTTAGTCTTGCGCTGTTTTGGGGTGTGCTGGCGCTCCCCGGCGATCACGGCCCTCAGCTCTGCCGGGGTGTAGCCGGGGCCAAGGGTGTCCATGCGGACGAAGCGTTTTTGCTCCCCGCCCCGGAGGGAAGGATTGGCCGGATTGCCCTTGATCTCGTATCCGGCCTGCCGCAGCAAATCCAGCAGGGCTTCAAAACTCTCCGGCTTCTGCTTCAGCGCCTCGTCGATCACATAGCGCAGGCGCTCCCGGTGGGGTATGGGCGCATCATCGCCCAGCCATTTGTTGTAGCTTTTGCCGTGCCGATTGGGATTTTCCACGATGGAATAGCCGTTCTCGATGCACAGGGTATCGTTCAGCCGCCGCAGGGCTTTGGTGCTGCCCCAGAAGTTGCGGAACTTCCGGTCACAGTCCAGGTTGACGGCGCTGATGATGATATGGTTGTGGACGTGGGCCTTGTCGGTATGGGTGCAGACGATAAAGGCGTTTTTGCCCTTGGTGAAGCGCATGGCCAGCTCCCGGCCCAGGCGGTTTGCTTCCTCCGGGGTGATCTCGCCGGGGACGAAGGACTGGCGCAGGTGGTAGGCGATCACATCGTCCGCGCCGCGCGTCCTGCCGGTTTTCTGGATATACAGCTTCTTGGCAAAGAGAAATTCCTTGTCCGCGATCCGGGCGTTGCAGCCGTAGCTGGTGACAAGCTGGCCCTTTTCGGTCTTGTCGGGGTTTTCCACATAGTCGATGATGTCGCTGATGGCCGTACTGACGCTCCGGCCCTTACCGATGTGCAGCGACATGAGGCGAGTGGTTGCCATGGTGTTGCAATCCTCCTTTGCATGAAAATAGCGGCCTGGGTCGCAGGCCGCTAAAAGGGTAATTCTTCATTTTCTTCTTCATCGAGATCGTCCGGGTCATAATCGTCCAGGCCGTACTCGTCAAGCTCGTCCAGCTCGTCGAACTCCGGCTCTGTGAAGTCTGGGCGCTTGAAGCGCAGATCGTATAGCTCCTGGGCCAGCTCCCGGACCAACCGGCGCTTATCGTGGGTGCGGTTTCTCAGCCACTTGATCTGCTCCTTGGACAGACGCCACGGGAGATCAAACAGCCGGTTGAGGGTCATTTGCTCGGACCGCTCTGCCGGGGACAGTTTGGCGCAGGCTTTGCAGATATGGGCCGCGTGGCCCTTGCCGGAGAACTTTTCGTTTGCCTTGTATTCGCCGCAGACCTTGCAATAGTGTCCGTGAGGCTTTCGCTTTGCCATAACATCACTTCCAGAAGATCGTATTCTGATGTTATAGCGTATCGGGCGGGAAAAGGCAATCCCTATTTTGAAGCAGCCTCGGCGTTTTCGGCTTCCTCCGACGGGTTCAGGATTTGCCACACCTGGTCGATCAGCGCGGTGAGCTTTGCGTCCATATATTCCGCCGTATGGTCGCAGACAAATTCGATGGCCTTGCAGTCCTCCGGGTTTGCACCGGGCGTGTTGACGATGGCATAGGACACCACATTCCGAATTGCCGCCAGTCCGCTTTTGGCCTGCTCTATGCACTCGTCCATTTCACCCAGCAGATAGTTGACTTCTCTGATCTCCGCGTATGTCAGCACGGTGTTCCCTCCGTTTCTTTGTTTAACTCTGCTATCAGCTTTTCCCGGTATTCAGGGTCTGTGACAATGCGGTGATAGTCCAGCAGACGCCGCTCCCTGCAAAGGGTCTGACCCAGGGCGGTCAGCGGGTGGGCCACGATGTAATCCGGGGTGTAATCGGTACTGTACCGGGCCTGGTCAAAGCCCCGCGCTATGGCTTCGCCGCCCACAAGCTGGAGCATGACCACATCGGCAAAACGCACCTGGGCCTCTTTGGTGAAAGCGTCCCAAACATGGGATGCCGTGGTCTTGCCCTCGCGCAGCACATTTAGCTCTACAGTGACCGTACCCTTGCTGCCGGGAATGGTCAGGTATTCTGTGATCTCCGTTTCATAGTCATATCCGTTGTAAGCGCCCTCTGCTTTGACAACGTGGATCAGGTAGGCGGTTTCGGGTTTTCCCTCTTGAATGTCGGGCATAAGGTCCAGCGGGTTGTAGTCTGTACAGCGCCAGGTGATACGACCTCGCTCTGTCAAAAGGGTGAGCTGACGGAGTAAATGCTCTGCTTCCTCCAGCGCCAAAAGGGTTTCCGCTTCATTGGGCAGACGTTCCAGCATAGTTGATGATCTCCTTCTTCCTTCGTTTCGCGTAGGCCAGCGTGGTGGCCGCGCCGCCCCAATCGTGGGTGACGTAGGCCACAACAATGTCGGCCTCATTGACCATGTATTCGTTCCGCTTGGAGATGGCAAAGCGCCGGGGTACTTTCTCCAGCGGCGGGTAAAGGGTGGTATCGTATTTCGTGGCGTCCACCTTCCGGTCCAGATATGGCAGAACCAGCGTGGATCGGATCGCCGGGTATTGCTTTTTCAGCTCCCACACCACGGAGGCGGCGCAGGCGTCAAACCCTCCGTAGCCGCCCAGGAGGAAATCGTCCGCTCCGCGATGGATCAGGCCCTCCACCGTTTCCTTCAGCCAGACCCTTACGTCCTCTGAACCGTAAAAGTCCGCGTGTCCACAGAATGTTACGACGCTCATTTTCAATTCTCCTGTCGGTATGTGCAACTAATTAGACAAGACTTCTTACAGCTTATAAAGCAAGTCTAACAAAGCTACACTATCAATGTCAACTAATAAAAACAGGTGGTGTAGCTATGGAGCGATATGGAACAGTACGAATCAACCTTGCGTCCGTAATTGAGAAGAAAGGTATCAGCAAAAACAAACTCAGCCAGCGGGCCGAAATGCAGAGGACGCAGCTTAACAACTACTGTAACAACACGATCTCTCGCCTTGATATTGATGTGCTGGGGCGGTTGTGTACTGTCCTGGAGTGTGAGATAGGCGATCTTCTTGAATTTGTCCCGCCAGTACAGGAACAGCCATGATAACAATTCTGTGTCAGATATGAAGTACCTCGGTGTTCCGGCACCGGGGTTTTCTCACACCAAAAACAGGCTATGTATAGCCTAAATAGTAGCATGGGTAGCCTACTTTCGCAAGCGATTCTTTGTATGCTATGAAGCGAAAGTGGGTGTGCTTATGGACACAATATCTGCCGTGAGAAATCGTATCTTGCGGCTTTGCGCGGAGAGAAATATCACGATCAACAAGCTGGCCACGCTGTCCGCTCTGCCGCCGTCCTCGGTCAAGAATATCCTGTACGGGAAAAGCAATGATCCGAAACTGCTGACCCTCAAGAAACTGTGCGACGGCCTTGACATTACCCTGGGAGAGTTTTTCTCCACAGAGGAATTTGACAGCCTGGAGCCGGAGATCAAATGAAAAGACGCCTCGGATTGCTCCGGGGCGTCCGTGTATATCTATGACCTTCAGCTATGAAGAAAGCCTTTCAGTGAGAGGTTGATGCTCTGCAAGCCTCCCAGCAGCTTCACCGCCAGCATAGGGATTCCGATGGGACTGACCGCCAGCGCGATCCCCAGGAGGATCAGGCCGTTGG
>ERZ842401.5175-NODE-5175-length-14633-cov-7.497805_pt1 | contig 14633 bp, 13 predicted proteins | sample MGYA00521270_ERZ842401 | MGnify/ENA primary metagenome ERZ842401 (study PRJEB31892, sample SAMEA3878208) | bioreactor metagenome | biome: Moose rumen | place: Sweden | collected 2011-10 | study: EMG produced TPA metagenomics assembly of the PRJEB12797 data set...
AGTCCTTTTAAGGTAAAAAGATTGTTTTCAGGATAACTGGTGCAAAAGTACAACATTTTTTAATACTGACAAAACTTTTTACCTATTATTTTTCGACAAAATACCTGTGTGCCTACACAATTCAAACAATTTTCATGAAATTTCATCAAAAGATTGTGCAAACGATTGAGTTATGCAGGTGGATTCTGCTTCTTGTTGCCTTTCTTTTTGGAATGATGTCCGTGACCGTGATATCGCTTGCCGCCCTTCTTCTTTCCCCCGCGTCCTCTTGTAGACTTGCGAGGTGCGGAAACATGATATGCAGGTCCGGCACCTAGTTCCTTGGGCAATGGATTCTTTGTGATATCTTTCTCCAAGAAACGCTCAATGTCCGAGAAATAGCGCATGTCGCTGTCAGAGACAAAAGTGATGGCGACACCGTCACGCTGTGCACGGGCGGTACGTCCAATACGATGCACATAATCCTCAGCATCATGGGGAACGTCATAGTTGATCACCATAAGGATATCGTCAATGTCAATGCCACGAGCCACGATGTCGGTTGCCACAAGCACGTCAACCTGTCCCGCCTTGAAGCGATACATCACATCATCACGCTCTTGCTGGGTAAGGTCGCTGTGCATCTGCGCACAGTTGATGTGCATCCGTTGTAACTCACGGGTGATATCCTTCACTTTGTCCTTCTTGCCAGAGAAGATAATGACACGCTTCAGTTCTCCCGCCTTGAAGAGATGGCGAATGATGCCCAGTTTCTGTGGCTCATAACACAGGTATGCAGATTGTTGAATCTTTTCTGCAGGTTTGCTGACAGCGATTTTCACCTCTTTAGGATTATATAATAAGGTACGCGCGAGTTGCTGAATCTTATCAGGCATTGTCGCGGAGAACATAATGGTCTGATGATTCTTTGGCAGTAACTTGGCGATCTGCAAGATATCATCAGAGAATCCCATGTCGAGCATACGGTCTGCCTCGTCAAGGACGAAGAAGGAAAGACGGGAGAGGTCTACATGTCCCATTCGGATGTGTGACAGTAGTCGTCCCGGTGTCGCAATGATGACATCTGCCCCCATCTTCAAGCCACGCATCTCCTGGTCAAAGCGGCTACCATCATTGCCACCATATACCGCCACACTGGATATACCGTCAAGATAATAGCCAAAACCTTGCATTGCCTGGTCTATTTGCTGGGCTAGTTCACGGGTTGGTGCCATGACGATACAATTGACAGCGTCCTTAGGAAAACCGCCATCATCTAACATGCTTAGAATAGGCAGGAGGTAGGCGGCGGTTTTTCCTGTTCCTGTCTGTGCGACTCCAATGAGGTCATGTCCATCAAGTATCTCTGGAATACATTTCTCCTGGACGGGTGTCATCTCCTCGAAATGCATGTCATAGAGTGCATCCAGGATGTTGTCATTCAAATATGTCTCTTCAAAATTCATTTAGTTCGGGGCTTGCCTATAACAGAAGTAGGCGATAATTGCATATAATATATTAGGAACCCATGCGGCAAGCATAGGAGGAGTGTCGGCATTGATGGCAAAGGTAGCACTGATGGTCTGCAAAAGAATATAGGAGAACGAGAGTGCCAAGCCAATACCCAAATACATACCCATTCCACCTTTACGCTTTCGAGATGACAAGGATACTCCTATGATTGTCAGGATAAAAGACGCAAAGGAGGTGGCTATTCGCTTATGGTATTCTACCTCGTATTGCACGACATTGCTTGAGCCTCGCTCCTGTTGCTTGGAAATATAGCGTAACAGTTCAGGAGAGGTAAATGTCTCCTGTTGTCCTTTCGAGAAAATCAAATCCATCGGCTCCATCTGTATTAACGTGTCGATTTCCGAGCCACTGGTGATTTTCTCCTTCATACCTTTCAACTCACGTATCTTATAACTACGCGCTTTCCAGTGATAACGAGAATCACTGATGGTGTCGTATTGGATAACGCTTGCAGTCATGTGGCTCACCAGTTTCTTCTTATCAAACTTATACAAAGAGAAGCCGTAGCCAGTCTTGCGAATATCATCGTATTGGGAGATATATGCCACCGTGCCACGGTCAACCATCAACTGGATATTCGTTGCGGTGGTGTTCTTCTTGTTGTTCTTATAGAGCGACTCGAAATCGTGCCTGACCACCGTACCCTTTGGAATCACATAAGCGCCAAGGTAAAAGTTCAAGACGGCTATCAGTGCTGCTGATATGATATAGGGGCGCAACAGTCGTTTGAAACTCATGCCACAGGCAAGCATGGCGATAATCTCGGAATTACCCGCGAGTTTGGAGGTAAAGAAGATGACCGCTATAAAAACGAACAATGGCGAGAAGAGATTGGCGAAATAAGGCACGAAGTTCAAATAGTAATCAAAAACGATGGCACGCAAAGGGGCATGATAGGTAGTGAACTTCGCAAGGTTCTCATTAACGTCAAAAACAATAGAAATGGAGATGATCAGGATGATGGAATAGATATAGGTACCAATAAATTTCTTGATGATATACCAGTCCATCCGTTTGATGTATTTGAAAGGATTCAGGCGTTTCATCCATGCCAGTTTCTCCCATGGCAACTGACGTCCCCATTTTATGAGGGGATGCAAAAGAAGCAACAGTCGCAACCAGAGTCGCTTTGCCTTCTTTAGTATGTCGCTCAGCCTTTCTCTCATCTTCTATGTCCTAAGTCCTCTATCACGGAGCGCTTCCATTGTACGAAATCACCTTGCTCAATATGCTGTCGGGCATCAGTCACCAGTCGCAGATAGAAAGCGAGGTTGTGGATGGAGGCAATCTGCATGGCAAGCAATTCCTGTGCCTTGAACAGGTGGTGAAGGTATGCCTTGGAATGGATACGGTCAATAGCACACCCGTCAGGATCAATCGGGGAGAAGTCGTCCTCCCATTTCTTGTTGCGCATATTCATCGTCCCCTGATAGGTAAACAGCATCGCATTTCTGCCGTTACGGGTAGGCATCACGCAGTCAAACATATCCACACCGCGCTCAATAGCCTCCAGGATGTTCTGCGGAGTACCCACTCCCATTAGATAACGGGGCTTGTCTTTTGGTAATATCTCGTTGACCACCTCTATCATCTCATACATCACCTCCGTAGGCTCTCCTACGGCAAGTCCACCGATGGCATTACCATCAGCCCCCTTGTCCGCGACGAATTTCGCTGCCTCTTGACGGAGGTCTTTGAAGGTACATCCTTGTACGATAGGAAACAGGCTCTGCTTATATCCGTAAAGAGGCTCTGTCTCATTGAAGCGCTTGATGCAGCGGTCGAGCCAGCGTTGGGTGAGTCCTAATGATTTCTTGGCATATTGGTAGTCGCTCTGTCCTGGGGGGCACTCGTCAAGTGCCATCATGATATCAGCGCCTATGATCCTTTCCGTATCCATCACATTCTCTGGAGTAAAGATGTGTCGTGACCCGTCAATATGGCTCTGGAACTCACATCCCTCCTCACGAAGTCTGCGAATACCTGTCAAGGAGAAGACCTGAAAGCCGCCAGAGTCAGTAAGGATAGGGCGGTCCCATGTGTTGAATTGATGCAAGCCACCTGCCTTGCGGAGAATATCCAGACCAGGACGAAGATACAAATGATAGGTGTTGCCTAAGATGATTTGCGCCTTCACCTGTTCACGCAGTTCAGAGAAATGAACCCCTTTTACACTGCCTGCTGTTCCCACTGGCATGAAAATAGGAGTCTTTATTTGTCCATGATCTGTGGTGATGATTCCTGTACGTGCGTCACTCGCCGAATCAGTATGTTGTAACTCAAAGGTCATTTCTCTTTTTTCTCCTCTTCGATTTCAAATTTCAGGGGATTACTTACTATCTCATCGGTCAGGGCAAAGTCCCATACATCTTGCACATTCTCCACATAGTGGAACTCAATTCCCTTCAGATACATCTCCGGAATCTCGTCAATGTCTTTCTTGTTGTCACGACACATGACGATATCAGTGATACCAGCCCGTTTCGCAGCAAGGATCTTCTCCTTAATTCCACCTACTGGCAGCACTTTGCCACGAAGGGTTATCTCACCCGTCATCGCCGTGTTCTTACGTACTTTCCTTTGGGTGAGTGCCGAGGCGATAGAGGTGGCAATCGTAATACCTGCGGAGGGACCGTCTTTCGGCGTCGCGCCCTCTGGTACATGGATATGTATATTCCAGTTGTCAAAGATACGATAGTCAATCTTCAGTTTGTCCGCATGTGCTTTCACATACTCCAAAGCAAGAATGGCGCTCTCTTTCATGACATCTCCCAGATTACCGGTCAGGGTCAGTTTTGATCCTTTGCCCTTTGAGAGGGATGTCTCGATGAAAAGGATCTCTCCACCCACACTGGTCCAGGCAAGTCCTGTCACCACACCGGCATAGTTGTTTCCTTGATAGATGTCTCGATAGAAAGGCGGCTTACCCATCAGCCCCTCGAGTTCTGTCGGCGTAATCTTCAGGAAAGGAAGTTCTCCGTCTTTTGCTTTCTGGAAAGCGAGTTTGCGCAATGCCTTGTTAATCTGTTTCTCCAACTGGCGAACGCCGCTCTCACGGGTATATTGCTCAATAATATTCTCAATGGCAGCCTTACTAAAGGTCAGTCCTTTGTCTGTAAGTCCTGTGTTCTCTTTCTCCTTTGGAATAAGGTGTCGCTTGGCAATCTCATATTTCTCCTCCGTGATATAGCCACTCACCTCTATGATCTCCATACGGTCGAGTAGGGGCTTGGGGATAGTGCCGAGATTATTCGCCGTAGCGATAAAGAGGACTTTCGACAGATCGTAATCCACATCGAGGTAATTATCATGGAAAGCATTGTTTTGCTCAGGGTCTAGCACTTCCAGCATGGCAGAAGCAGGGTCACCATTATGGGTGTTTTGCGTCACCTTGTCTATCTCGTCAAGGATGAAAACAGGATTACTGGACCCTGCCTTCTGGATACTCTTAATGATACGACCCGGCATGGCACCGATATAAGTGCGACGGTGTCCGCGGATTTCCGCCTCATCGTGTAGACCACCTAATGAGACACGAACATATTTACGATTCAGCGCGTCGGCTATCGACTTACCCAAACTTGTCTTTCCAACTCCAGGAGGGCCGTAGAGGCAGAGGATAGGGGACTTCAGGTCACCACGCAAGGAAAGTACAGCGATATACTCAAGGATTCGCTCTTTCACTTTCTCCATTCCATAATGGTCACGGTCCAATATTTTCTGTGCTCGGTCCAGTCGCAGATCATCTTCCGTGCACTCATTCCACGGCAAAGAAACCAGTGTTTGCAGATAAGTTAACTGGATATTAAAGTCGGGACTTTGTGGATTCAATTGGTCGAGTTTGTCAATCTCCTTGTTAAAGATGCGCTCAACATCCTCTGTCCATTTCTTGTCTTTTGCCTTCTCCAATAGGTCTTTCTTCTCTGGCGAACTCTCATTACCCATCTCCGCCTGCAGGTTCTTGATCTGCTGTTGGAGGAAGTAGTTACGCTGTTGCTCGTCAATGTCGTCACGTGTCTTGTTGCGGATGTCGAGTTTCAGAGTCTGTAACTCAATCTCACGGTTTACAATCTTCAACGTGTTAAACAGACGCTCTTTGATAGAAGACATCATCAGCAGCCTCATCTTTTCCTTTACAGAGAATGGCAAATTGGAGCAGATGAAGTTCAATGCCATAATGTTGTTGTCCACATTCTTGATGGCAAAAGCGGCTTCTTCTGGAATCTCATCACTCAACTTGATGTATTCTGCTGTCTGGCTACGCAGGTCCTCAACGGCGGTGTAGAACTCGGTATCATGCTTATCTGGCTCAAGTTCTGGAGCCATCTCCACATGTCCAACGAGATAGGGTTTGTATTTCTGCAACTCCAGCAGTCTGATGCGTCCCAGTCCTTGAATAATAGCCGTGATATTACCGTTGGGTAAAGTCAACAGTTTCAGCACTTTGGCATAGACACCCATATCATAGAGGTCTGCGCGAATCGGCTGCTCCGTCTCTGGGTCACGCTGGCAAAAGACTCCTATCAGTGCGTCGTTCTTCTCCGCCATTCGCACTACTTTCATGCTGGTTTCACGACCTATCAATATAGGCGTAATCACACCAGGGAACAGGACTATGTTGCGTACAGAGAGTATGGGAAGGATATCAGGAATCTCCACACTATTGAGGTCGCTATAATCACCTTCTACATCGGCAATCATTGAGAACGACCTGTTCTTATTATCCATATACATTGTTATCGTTTCTTCCATAATAGGGTGCAAAGGTACAAAATTAATTCCACTTTCATTTTCATTCTGCAAAATTCTTTGTACCTTTGCGAATAATTAACATATATATGTTATGTTCGAAGAATAATACTGGTAGCACCTAAGGTAAATAGTGTTCCGTCCTCTATTTTACGTTTCTCACGAGGTTTCAGTTCGATATTATCAACAAAGGTACCTGTATTGCTGTTGTTGTCACTGAGCGTATAACATAGTTCCCCACGCTTGTCACGGCTGACGTTTATCGTACAGTGATTCAAGTCGACACTGGGGTCAACGGTCTCAAAAGGCGTGTTGATAGGGTTTCCTTTCTGATAGCGTCCAATGATATTGTCGCCCATGTGAAGAGGAATCTCTTGTTTGAAGTGGAAGACATTCTCAATAACTACGATACTGCCACATTCTGTATCCAGATTAGAGAACTGTGTATTGGCAAGTTCATTCTCCTTCTTTTGAGTCTCCCTCAACTTCGAGACACCGATACGAATACCGAATTGCTTGCCACACTCAGCACACTGAAAGACCAGAGACTGTCCCGCTTCGTATTGTGTTTCGTCGAACGTTATATAAGTATCACACTTTGGGCATCTTACACGCTTCATCCTTCAGTCTTTCTTTTGTACACCCATCCTTCTTCGAAATCCTCTTCAAAACGAAGGTTGTGCAACTCAACATAGGCGGCACTCTCAGACTTGAAGTGACCATAGACAACGCGTATAACATTATTATGGACATTTATCTCAGTGTCTTTGAACCCTCTGTTACGAAGGATACGGACAAATTCTTCCGCATTCGCACGTTTCACCTGACTTGCCAACACGATACAATAGGGTTTCTCTTCCGCAGAGGGCACCGACTCTTTTTGCTTGACAGAATCCGCCTTCACCTCCTTCTTTGCCTCTATGGTCGGCAAAGGCTCTGCCTTTACCACAGGAGTCGCGGGAGTCATGTTGGAGTCTTTGGGCATTAACTTATATATAATACTATTCTGTAATGCGCTCATTGTCTGCGATCCCAAGTTGCTATTAGCCACGGGAGTCGTCAACAAGAAGAAAAGAGCAATGGCGGCTGCGATGGCAACGGCATTGCGAACCCACGACATCCTGATATGGATGGCTTGCTCCTCCTCTTCGTCAAGAAGTTCTATTAAAGGCAATTGTGCCGCTTCCGTTTCCTCTTCCTCGACCACACCTGAAGATTCATGGACTTCCTCTGCTACTGGCTTTGTCTGACAAGTAGAGGACAGAGGCTTCAGAAGACTGAACTCATACGAGCCAAGTCCATAGAGCGAGGGGGTTAATAGTCCTGACTCCTGCGGCTTAAAGCAGTAATTGCCCTCGTCATTGGAAGTCAATGTGCCAATACCCTCCAGATGATAGACCCCATCATGCAACACCTGTCGTCTGATCTCTTCGACCTCTTGCTCTATCCGAAGAAGGGCTTCTGGATAACTGATGTCGTAGGTCTCCGCATACGATTGTGCCAACAAGGAGTCGTTCATCTTTAATTGCGGATTGAACCCGATAGTACGAATAGGAGGCAGGAACATGCCGTCAGCCACGTCAACACGGGCAGGGACATAATGTGCGACAAAGCCTCCAAAGTCAGGCACTATCACACAATCATTGCTCAAAAGGAGCACCTCCAGATGTCTCGCTAATTCAATCACGAGTGCAAAAATAGATATTTTTTATGAATTGCGCAAATAAAATGAAATGAAAGTGATAAAAAAGGTAAAGTTTTTGTATATCAGCCTTTTATTTATTACTTTTGCAAGCAACAATTAAAATAGAGAACAGATAATTACTGAATTGAAAATATGAAAGTATCACTGTTACAGATAGATATAGCATGGGGAGATTTTGCGGAGAACATCCGTCGGGCAGAAAAACTTATGAGCGATTCCGATGGTAGCGACTTGTATGTCTTACCCGAGATGTGGAGTACGGGGTTTGCCACTCAGCCAGAAGGGATTGCCCATCAGGAAGGGCATAACGACGCCTTGCAATGGATGCGTCAGAAAGCAGCGGAGAAACAATGTGCGATTTGCGGAAGTCTTGCCGTTCACTTGACTGACGGTACCTTTCGAAACCGCCATTATTTTATTGATGGACGAAACCACCAAGAGGTATTTTATGACAAGCATCACCTCTTTACCTATGGAGGGGAAAACAAATACTATACAGCAGGTCAGCAGCACGCCATAGTGGAATATGAGGGATTTCGCATACTACTGCTAACCTGCTATGACCTTCGTTTCCCTTGTTGGAGCCGCTATGCTGACGATCGAGAATATGACACCATCGTGGTGGTGGCAAACTGGCCCGAGTCCCGTCAGTTGGCATGGCATATCCTCACTCGTGCCAGAGCCATCGAGAACCAGGCGTACTTGGTGGGAGTCAACAGGGTGGGGGATGACGAATACTCTCATTACGTTGGCGCCAGTTGTGTCATTGACCCGATTGGTAGGACATTAGGACAATGCCGTCAGGAGGAAACGGAGGTGTTGACGGTTGACCTGTCCCTGGAAGAACTCCATCGGAGACGTTCGAAATTCCGTGTTCTTGAAGACCGTGATTAAAAAATCCGGACTAAAACATGGTTGTTTAGCGAAAATTCTTTATCTTTGTAGTCGGAATTAAAAACAGGATGTTACATGACACTGATAATCGTATTATTACTAATAGCCGCTTACCTGCTTATTGCGACAGGTCATCTGACTGGAGTCAATAAAGCCGCCATCGCCATCTTTCTCGGTACGGCAGGGTGGGTAGTCTATGTGTGCTACGGCACGGATTTTGTCATGCAGCAATACCCGGACGACTATTTGGAGTATCTTGCCGGATCACAGCCAACCAGTGAGGCGGTAAAGTATTTCATCTATGACAATATCTTCTTGAAATATGTAGGCAAGGCTGCCGCCATCGTGATGTTTTTGTTGGCAACGATGTCTATCATCGAACTGCTTAACAATAATGGATGTTTCGATTTCATCACGGAATGGATACGGACACGTAACTCCAAACGAATGCTTTGGACCATCACGATAGCCACTTTTATTATCTCCGCGAATCTTGACAACCTGACGACGACGACCATGATGTTAGTCATTATGCACAACATCCTGCAGAGCGGTCGACAACGTATGTTAGTGGGATCTGCCATTGTACTGGCTGCCAACTGTGGAGGTTGCTTTACGGTAATCGGTGATCCTACGGGACTGATTCTGTGGGGCGATGGTGCTGTTACGGCAAGTCATTTCTCCGCCTATCTGGCTCTTCCTGCCCTTTTGGCATGGGTGATTCCTACTATCCTTATTAATCACCAGTTGCCAGAGCGTCTGGATTGTGAGTGGAGCACCTCACCTTATCGTGGAGATGACACGCGTCTGAACCGTTGGCAGCGTGTGGTGATGTTAATCGTCGGTATAGGAGGTTTGTGGTTTATCCCCACCTTCCATAATATCACCAAACTGGCTCCGTTCCTCGGTGCGCTCTGTGTGCTGAGTGTGCTATGGGTGGTTAACGAGATTTTCAACCGTCGACTGATGAATGCCGACCAGATGGCACAGCGTCGTATTCCGCGAGCCTTACAATATGGTGCCATCCAGCAGATGCTTTTTGTGATGGGTATCATGATGGGTATGGGTGTTGTTGCCGAGACAGGTGTCTTTGGTGATATCGCCGCATGGTTTGACGACAATATCCATAATATCTGGCTAATAGGATTAGGCTCTGGCGTATTAAGTTCACTGATCGACACCTTCACTGTTGCCGTCAGCAATATCATGCTCTATCAAGTTGCTGATATGGGTGATATGGCAACCAATGGAACCTATTGGGAGATTATCGCCTACTGTACCGCGGTGGGAGGATGCCTGTTGTGCGTAGGCTCCACGAGTGGTGTCGCATTGATGAAAATGGAGCATGTCCGTTTGGGATGGTATCTCAAAAACCTGACCCCAAAGATTGTCATCGGCTGGCTGGTCGGTCTTGCCGTCCTGTGGATGGAAATCAATTTAATATAAAAATAGGTATATGAGTAAAATCAAGACAATAGGCATCCTCACCTCAGGAGGTGATGCGCCAGGAATGAATGCGGCAATCCGTGCCGTCACACGTGCTGGTATCTATAATGGTTTTAATATTAAAGGTGTCTATCGTGGATACGATGGCTTGATCAAAGGAGAGGTGAAGAAATTCACTACCGAGAACGTGTCTGGTATCATCACCCGTGGTGGTACGATCCTGAAGACCGCGCGCTCAAAGGAGTTCATGACGATAGAGGGTATGCAGAAGGCCTATGAGACCTGTCAGAAGGAGGAGATTGACGCTCTGGTGGTGATAGGAGGTAACGGTTCTCTCACTGGCGCCCGTAACTTCGGCATGGAGTTCGACTTCCCTGTGATAGGACTACCAGGGACAATCGATAATGACCTTTATGGAACCGATTCCACGATTGGCTACGATACCACGATGAATACGATTATGGAGTGTGTGGACCGTATTCGTGATACGGCAAATTCCCATGAGCGTATCTTTTTTATCGAGGTGATGGGACGTGATGCCGGTTTCCTTGCCCAGAACTCTGCTATAGCCTGCGGCGCAGAGGCGGCTATTATCCCAGAGGAGATGACAGATGTTGACCAACTTGCCCAGTTCATGGGTAGAGGTATCCGTAAGTCGAAGAAATCCTGTATCGTCATCGTGTCGGAGAGTCCTAAGTGTGGAGCCCTTTATTATGCGGATCGTGTGAAGAAGGAGTTCCCCGAGTTTGATGTCCGTGTCTCTATCTTAGGTCACCTGCAACGTGGTGGCAGTCCATCGGCGCACGACCGAATCCTTGCTTCCCGCACAGGAGTTGGTGCCATTGAGGCTATCAAGCAAGGACAGCGTAATGTGATGGTGGGAGTACGCAACAACGAGGTTGTCTACGTACCTTTCTCTGAGTGTATCCGTACTGACAAGCCTTTCAACAAGAAGTTGATCAAAGTGCTTGATGAATTGAGCATATAGAAAAATGCCCAAAACATCGTATAATTTAAACATTTTCGAATAAAAGTTCGGAAATGTTTTTTTTGTTGGAAATAATTTGCTATCTTTGCAGGAGTTATAACTACAAAACAATAACTTTAAATATTAAATACTGCTTATGTCACAAATTAATGGACGCATTTCCCAGATTATCGGTCCTGTGATTGACGTGTTCTTCAACACGGAGGGACAAGATGCGGAGAAAGTGCTCCCGAAGATTCATGAGGCGCTGACCATTCAGCGTCCTGACGGTTCGCGGCTCGTCGTGGAAGTCCAGCAGCATATCGGTGAGGACACCGTGCGTTGTGTTGCCATGGACAATACCGACGGACTCCAACGCGGGTTGGAGGCAGTACCGATGGGGTCACCTATCCTGATGCCTTCAGGCGAACAAATCAAAGGTCGTATGCTGAACGTGATTGGTCAGCCCATCGACGGTATGAAACAACTCGACATGGAGGGTGCTTATCCTATCCATCGTGAGGCTCCGAAGTTTGAGGAGTTGTCGACGACGAAGGAGGTGCTTGCCACGGGTATCAAAGTCATCGACCTGTTGGAGCCCTATCTGAAGGGTGGTAAGATTGGTCTGTTTGGCGGTGCCGGTGTTGGTAAGACTGTGCTTATCATGGAGTTGATCAACAACATCGCCAAGGGACACAACGGATTCTCTGTCTTCGCTGGAGTAGGAGAGCGTACCCGTGAGGGTAACGACCTGATCCGTGAGATGATTGAGTCTGGTGTTATCCGCTATGGAGAGAAATTCAAGGAGGCGATGGCTCAAGGCAAATGGGATCTCTCGCTTGTTGACCCAGAGGAGATGAAGAAGAGTCAGGCTACCTTGGTATATGGTCAGATGAACGAGCCGCCAGGTGCCCGTGCCTCTGTCGCCCTTTCTGGTCTTACGGTTGCCGAGGGCTTCCGTGATGGCGGTGGAAAAGATGGCGGTGCAGCCGATATCCTTTTCTTCATTGACAACATCTTCCGTTTCACGCAGGCAGGCTCAGAGGTGTCCGCCTTGTTGGGTCGTATGCCTTCCGCCGTGGGTTATCAGCCGACACTAGCCTCAGAGATGGGAGCCATGCAGGAGCGTATCACCTCCACGAAGAAAGGCTCTATCACCTCCGTACAAGCAGTGTATGTGCCTGCTGACGACTTGACCGACCCGGCACCTGCGACGACATTCACACACTTGGATGCCACGACGGTGCTTGACCGTAAGATTGCCGAGTTGGGTATCTATCCCGCCGTTGACCCGCTGGGCTCCACCTCTCGTATTCTTGATCCGCTGGTAGTGGGTAAGGAGCACTATGAGTGCGCTCAACGGGTGAAGGAGATCTTGCAGCGTTATAAGGAGTTACAGGATATCATTGCCATTCTGGGTATGGATGAACTCTCCGACGAGGACAAGTTGACCGTAAACCGTGCACGTCGTGTACAGCGTTTCCTGTCACAGCCATTCTCTGTTGCCGAGCAGTTCACCGGTCTGCCTGGTGTGATGGTGCCTATCGAGGAGACTATCAAGGGCTTCAACGCCATTCTTGACGGTGAGGTCGACGACCTGCCAGAGCAGGCATTCCTCAATGTCGGTACGATAGAGGACGCCAAGGCGAAGGCAAAGAAACTGTTGGAGGCCGCTAAAGGATAATGCCTATGTTACAGTTGAAGATAGTTTCGCCTGAGAAGATAGAGTTTACCGGAGAGGTAGAGCGCGTCCTCGTCCCTGGTCTGCAAGGACAGTTCGAGATACTGAACAACCATGCTCCCATCATCTCCATCCTCCAGAAGGGAGTGGTGGAGTATGACAACGAGCAGTTGCCTATCTTGGGCGGCTTTGTGGAGGTCCAGAAGAACGTGGTGTCGCTCTGTATTGAGAAGACGGAATGATACTGGAGGTCATACTCTCAGCACTGTTCTTCACGCTTTTGGGCATACTCTACGTGAAAGGCTATGATATCGTCAAGCGTCATTCGCCCGATCATTTGCCCCATTTCTATCTGATTATGGCAACGATACGTATGTTGCTCGTCGCTACGGTTATCGGGCTCTACGTATTCTTCACAGAGAATAGAGAAGACGCCATCCGGTTCGCTATTATATATATAATAATGTATATAGTGATGATGGTAGTTACACTGAAATTAAGACATTAAATGAATATAATGAATCACACGAAACGACTGCTTTGCATGGTGATGTTGCTGTGGGCAATAATACCTGTGATGAAGGCAGAGGACTTCTCGGCGAAGGAGGTGGTGCTTGAGCATATCAAGGACTCACACGACTGGCATGTTACTGACTATGGTGACGGCAAGTCGCTGGTGATCCCTCTGCCCGTCATCGTGAAGAGTTCTACAGGATGGCATGTGTTCTGCTCCTCTGAGTTTGAGCATCATGCTGATGCCAACGGACTCCGTCAGGGACCTCATGGGCTCGCTATTGCCACAGAGGGCGACCATGCAGGCAAGATTGTCGAGGACGGAGAGCCCGTGCTCGACCTGTCGATAACCAAGACCGTTGCCGTGATGTTCATCAATGTGGCTATCCTGCTTTGCTGCATTCTGCTCAGTGCCCGTTGGTACAGGAATCGCAAGGTTTCCGATGCCGCACCTGGTGGCTTCGTCGGCTTCATTGAGATGATGGTGATGTATGTGGTGGATGAAATCATCAAACCAGGAGTCGGCAAGGGCTATGAGAAATACGTGCCCTATCTGCTCACCTGTTTCTTCTTCATCTTCACTTGTAATGTGATGGGCTTGATACCATTCCCTCCAGGCTCAGGAAATGTGACGGGTAATATTGCCGTGACCTTCTTCCTTGCCCTCTGCACCTTTGTCATCGTGCAGTTCTCAGGTAACAAACACTACTGGAAGGACATCTTCTGGCCAGATGTTCCCACTTGGCTGAAGGCTCCAATCCCCATCATCCCCGTCATTGAGTTTGTGGGTATCTTCACGAAGCCTTTTGCCTTGATGATCCGTCTCTTTGCCAACATGATGGCTGGTCATGCTATTGCGGTGGCTATCACCTGTATCATCTTCCTGGTGGCAAGTCAGGCTATCGCCGTCCAACTCTCCATGTCGGCACTGAGTGTGTTGATGAGTATCTTCATGATGTGCTTGGAGTGCTTGGTATGTTTCATCCAGGCAATGGTCTTCACCATGCTCTCCGCCGTCTTTATCGGACTGGCAAGAGTAGAGCCGGAGCATGAATAATCCTCGCATATCGTAATATCGCAATATCGAAAACAATTAATTAAAACAATAACAATTTAAAACATTAAAATTATGATTACAGCATTATTAGCAGCAGAAGGTGTTGCAA
>ERZ842401.5176-NODE-5176-length-14632-cov-3.880565_pt1 | contig 14632 bp, 12 predicted proteins | sample MGYA00521270_ERZ842401 | MGnify/ENA primary metagenome ERZ842401 (study PRJEB31892, sample SAMEA3878208) | bioreactor metagenome | biome: Moose rumen | place: Sweden | collected 2011-10 | study: EMG produced TPA metagenomics assembly of the PRJEB12797 data set...
CCTTCATATTTTGCCGCCTCAAGTATCTCATATCTTAACACATCGATATCCGACATATTGTCCGGAGTATACTGGGGTTCTATTTTTATAGCCCCATCTCCATTTATCTTCAGAGATTTATATGCACTTAGATTATCCGCCATATATTTCTTAAAGTATTTTTCTCTTTTTGATTTGCCATCTTCCTGATTTATAGCCAAAAGCCCAAATCTGTCCATCATATAATCATCATAATTTGCAAGCGTAGACAACTCTGCACTTTTTATCATCTCATCTGCCACAGAAATAGCCTCATGATACCTGCCGGATTCTATCACAAACATTGCCAACGACAAAAAAGGCAACATAACTATCATAAGAAGTATGGAAATAACACCCCTACCCCCATTTATATACTTATGATGCCTTCCGGGCTTCAGCCATCTCTTAATCTTTCTAATCATATTATGTATCTCCCCCAGCTGTATTAAAACGGATCGTTTGGATTCTTATGAGTAACATTGTTTAGTAGCTTTAAAAAGCTGTCAATAGCATCCACAAACAGAATCTTATCAACCTTTAATAACTTAGGCATTGCTTTAACATAGTTTACAGTACCTATGTAATCAATCAAATCCACACACTCCGCCACACTTGATGCGGAAAATGTACGTACACCATCCATACCTACCATCTCAAGTCCACCACCAAAAGGTATCGCATACGTTCCTGTTACTTCAACCCTCACATGCCTGCGCCCAAGCGCATCCTCCACAATATCTACTTCACAGGTTTCCTTTTTCTTTGGTTTAGCAAAGCTGGTAAGAGCAAACATCTTTTTTATATATTCGTTCGCATTTTTTTGTGAGTTGGACTCAAGAGTGTCCAAAGCTTCCTGTCTTCCAAACAATCCCCCATACCGGTAAAGCTTCTCGTCACTTAAATCTACCTTTATAGAACCTGCTTTTATCTCCGTGGTATCAGGGTTGTATTTATACGCATCTGCGACCTTTGAAGCTACATCATCCGCTATATATTGTACGTTCCATCTTTCATAGTAAAGAAATAGCAGAGACAAAAAGAACACAAATATAGTCATGACAACCAAAACCACTATCATGGCTTCAATCATCAGTACTCCTCTTTTGTCATTTTTTAGTTTAGAACATACTCGCATCTGAAGCCCCCTTTTCAAACCCCAGCTCCTCCGGATAATCAAATTTCATCATACAATATAACCCGGATTGATCGCTTACCATTGCAGTACCCGATGAATAAACACTTCCACAATCGAAAAACCTGCAGGGAACTATCTCCTCCTGTGATTGGTTAATATATCCCCATTTACCATCCTTGCATACCGCAGCATATCCGTTATGAAAACTCTTTGCCTGCTCATATTTGGGCTCAATAAGTATCTCTCCATCAGGGCTTACATATCCCCACTTACCTTTGTCATCCATATATGCCATAGCATACGAATGCTCGGCAATATCTTTACATTTAAAGTCATTTTTTGAACTAAATGATGTGTCATAAAAACAGTAATCATCACCCTTTTTAACGATCACTACCTCGTCAGAGTAAAACTTTCCTCTTGAATCTACACGGATTTCATCCACATCCAAATTTGTAATCTTGCCGCTTTTATCCAATAATCCCCATTTGCCGTCTGATGTCTCTACAGCCGCATATCCGCCTTGAAAACATCCGGCTTTTTTTAATCCATCTATAAGAATCGTCCCATCTAAATCAATATATCCCCAGCTTTCTCCCATTCTGACAGGACAGTATCCTTCGCTATATGTACCAAATTCATCGTAGTTTCCGTTTACTATCCCTCTTTTTATGCCGGCCGTATCGCGAAATCCGGTCTTTCCCTCAAAGGTTTCATATAAAAAATAGTCATTTTCGCCAATATTACCCAGTTTCATATATTCTGTATCGGCAACACTTTCACCAGATTCTGCAATAAGGATCCAGTTATTCTCATAGCCTGCAGATATATAACCTCTGTCTGACTCCTTGTAAAGCTCATAATGATTACTGCTTAAAGAATATGATGATCTTATCTGCTTATAGGCATCATGCATATACTCTGTAGGTGTAATTTTATCCTGTGAATCCCTATAAACTTCTAATGCATTTTCAAGATCATCAGCCTCCATATATGTCTGCATCAGCTTTTCCCAGTATTTTGTTTCTTTTACAAAGCTATCCTTAGCATCTGTAAGCATGGAAACGTATGTACCATAGGCTCCTTTCGACTCGCCCGTGTCCACAAATTTCTCCTGGGCCTGAAGCATTTTATCCTGTATATTCTTTGTATGATCCATTTCAAGAGCCTTTTGATAGTAAAGGACAGCCTCCTGATAAAGCTCCTTTTCCATCTTTTCGTCCCCGGCCTTGACATAGTCCATAGTCTCCTCAATCATAGTCGATGTGTCGCTTCCAAAGGAAAACCATCCATACGCCAATACTGCCGCCAAGCCTATCATAGCTGCCGTTTTTGTCTTCATATCAAAAAACTCCCATCATTATTGATAATATATATCCGACCATTATATATGGTCCAAACGCCACTTCTTCCTTTATTGTTTTTTTCTTTTGGGCAATCATAATCACAGATATTACTACACAAACAGCCAAAGCACATATAAGTGTAAAAATGGTAACTCTCAATCCGCATAATAATGACAATGCCGAGATAAGCTTTATATCTCCCATTCCTATACCGTTTTTAGATATAGCCGCCAGCAAACATAACAATATAAATACTACGACAGAAAAAGCCAAAGTCCATAACAAATTTGAAAACGAATCCTCGTCACCTTTAATAACGTCGGCAACAAAGTAAATCAATCTTGTCCCTATCAATATCAATACCAATGCATTTGGTATTATCTGTGTCTGTGCATCAATAAGAGCCGCTATGGATAACACCGCATAAGCCACCATCAGCCTGCCCATATCATATTGCTGTCCTATATAGGATGAGCAATAGTATCCACAGATACCTGAAAAAATAACAAATATCACCATAAAAAACTTCTGCGGTAAACCACCCACAATGAAGTAATGCCTGTAAAACTTATAATATAGCCCAATAGCGGCTATTTCGGATATAATCCATAACAATATTGCAATTATCATTTTTTATCATTGGGTTCCCTTCCACGAAGAAAGGGAACCCCTATCCATTTTCCCTTACTATAGGCTAGATTACTCTACACCTACGCTGAATGATGCTTCTGCAGATTTGGTTTGCGTCAGAACATTTTTAATCTGTCCCTGAAATACCATAGCCAGTAGCAGGACGATGCCGAGAATGATTATGACAGATACAAAGTTTGTATCACCATTCTCCTTGTAGAGAACATCATGCGCCACCTGTCTCATTCTGATTTTCGCTTTAAGATAAAGCCCGTCGATCTTCCTCATTTTCTCCTCCTTTATTCATTGTATTTACTACAGTTTCTATATAATCAGCTGTCGCTGTTATATACCACCCATGGTATTGGTAGCTGCAACTATGATTACTATGATCAATCCTACAAACATCAATGATGTAGGCAAAACCAGTTTAGTCGCAGCCTGTTCTCCTTTTTGAAGAGCCTGCTGTCGCTTAATATACATAAGCTCCTGCGACTGTTGTAAAAGAGTCGATACCAGCTCGGAATTTCCTTTATCAATCCCCTGTATCAGAAGATTAGCAAACTTTTTTATATCCTGTTCGCCGGATTCTACACCAAAAGTGTAGATAGCCTCCACATCAGATGCTCCATTATTCATACGATCAATAGAACTATGCATGATTGTCTTTAACTGACCCTTAGTATTCTTAGCAACTCCTATCCAGGCATCTCTAAGTATCATCCCGGCGTTGATCATCAAAGTAAGTTCCATGACCATATCCGGAAATCCTTCTATACACTCCTTAGCCCGGTTTTCCATCTTTTCTCTTGGTCCACGATAGTAATTCCAACCTAAAGCTATGGAAAACGCCGTACCTATTCCTAGGATCATATAGCCATTATCTTCGACAATGGTAGCCAAAACAGATGAAAAAGCAATTCCCAAATGGACGATGGTATATACTTGAGCCAAAACAGTCCTGGAATAAAACTCACAGTACTTTTCGCCGTAGTATCTTGATACATCGCTCCTAATATTCATGGCAAGATTTCCGTGATATCCAAGAGCTTTCACTTTGTTCTGCCATCCATATCCCACTGTGTAGAAATCCTTTAGCGGATACTCATTGCCATCTATAGCGGGTATTATTTCTTCAAAGTCTTTCCCAGCCCTGTCCATATAAATGTATAACAGAACTGCAACAGTAGCTATTATTAAATATGCCAATCTCAAATAATCCATATTTTACCCCACAACACTAATAACTTTTCTGCCATAGAAATATGCTCCGATAAAAATCCCAATCGCGATTGTCATCGTAAGTATCCCCATAGGTGTAGCAAAACTAGCCGCAAATGTTGAGCTGGAAACCCTCAAAAAAGCAATCACAAAGATAGGAACCACACTCATTACATTCTGCTGCATTTTATTTGAAGTAAGCTTTGTTTCAATTTCCTCCGCTATGGCAATCTTTTCCCCGATCAGGTCATATGTGTTTCTGACCACGCTCTTCATGTCTCCACCTTTTTGATTACACACCAAAAATACCTCACAAAAGCTTTTAATGTCATCTATATCACTCCTGTATGCAAGGCTATTTAAAAGCTCATCAATAGCTACATTATTGTCAAGTCCGTCAGACAGCTCTATTGCTTCGCTGACAATGTAAGCATCCTCTCCATACTCTGATATTATATCTGCTTTTGCACGTCTGAATGCAGTCATTACATTATCGCCAGCTGCAAACGATGAATTTAACGATGACAGATATTCTCTAAACTGTGTCCTTAATTTGTTCTGTCTGTCCTCACGAAGCGAATCACGTCTAATATATATAAAAATGATTCCCGCAACGATACCGACTATCGTGCATATTACAGCATTACTTATGTATGTATTGATAGTTCTCTCTCCATCCACCATGAAAAGATCCCCATAAAAGACCCAGCCAGCTACTGCTCCCACCACAAATGCCAAAAGAAAGCTTGTCACTTTCTCCGCCCCACTCATGTAGTACACTCTGTAATTAATGAGCGGTGTGTTGAGCGAGGATGCAAAATACTCCGGTTCCTTTTCTTTTTTTTCAAAATTGAATAATGCCATCAATAACTCCTAATACATTTACTACACTATTCTTACACTATATCTATATCATCTACAGGTCTGTCGGCATGCCTGCCAGCAGCAGCTTAAAGTTGTTTACTATAGGATTCTCGGTGCGGTTCAAACGTCCTGATACCTTTTCAAGCGTACTTTTCTCATCCTCTTCAAACTTGTATAGTACGTTTAACTTTACCTGTCCGGCCTCATAGCCTACCACCTCTGTGATCTCCATCGTCTTACGTGAATGATCACGCAGTCTGGATAGGTGTATAATAATATCTACTGCCGATGCAATCTGCTGACGGATGGCCTCAAGCGGCAGTCCATCTGCCCCCTGCAGTACCATAGTCTCCAGACGGCTGAGCATATCCTGCGTGGAGTTTGCATGACCTGTTGACAGTGAGCCATCATGTCCCGTATTCATCGCCTGCAGCATATCAAGTGCCTCACCTCCACGAACCTCTCCGACGATGATCCGCTCCGGTCTCATACGAAGGGATGACTTGATCAGATCTCTTATAGTGATCTGGCCGGTCCCTGACGCATTGGCATTACGTGTCTCCATTGATACCAGATTGTCTATACCCACTATCTGAAGCTCTGCAGAGTCCTCTATTGTGATGATACGCTCATCCTTTGGTATAAAGTTTGAGATAGCATTTAGGAAAGTTGTCTTTCCCGAGCCTGTACCACCACATATAAAAATATTGTACTTGGCTTTCACCAAAGTTTCCAAAAACTTTGCCACCTCCGGTGTGATAGAGCCATACTTCAAAAGCTGCTCCACTGTCATCGGTGTCTTTGAAAACTTTCTGATAGTAACTGTTGCGCCATTTAGTGCAATCGGCGGCAAAACAACATTCACACGGGATCCGTCAGGAAGTCTGGTATCAACTATCGGATTGGCCTGGTTTACTTCCCTGCCCGCAAGACCAACTATCCTCTGGATTATATCTTCAAGCTTTTTTTCGTTTTCAAAGTGATCATTGAGCTTCATCAGCCGGCCGGATTTCTCGATAAAAATATTATCCGGTCCGTTTATCATAACCTCCGTGATCGTATCATCCGAGATGATCGTATCCAAAAGTCCAAAACCTCTGATAGAGCTAAAAATCCTCTCCGCTATATATATCTGTTCGTCTACAGTCAGCCTCACATCGCTTCTGGATCTGGCATTATTGCTTATGATCCTCTCGATGGCTTCTTCAAGTTCCTCATCACTTAACTGACTGAGGTTCAGACTGTCGAGGACGATCGCCTTTATTTCCTCGACGATTTCTTCTAATCTCTCATTCTCCATTTCATATACCTATATCATACCCAAAGCTCATTCATAAACGGCATCTTGGAAATGTATATCATCTTATCTCTTGGCACAGACTGCTCTACTCTCGGCGCTCCACCCAAAACCTGTATGCCATCAGCAACTATCATCCTTCCCTGCTGGCTTCGGAACTGGTTGTATGTAACTACCAGTTTTCCTATAATGTTGCTATGCATGTGCTCCTCAAATGTATGCACATCACGGATAAAGCTCTCCATCTTGCTATTGCTGATCTCCGATCCCGTACCTACCATACATATCTTTGCAGAGATATCACAAAGCACCTTCGTGCGATCATCCATCTTAAAATCACTGTCTATGACGATTACGTCAAACATCTGCATCGCCGAAAGATTTATGATAAGGTTTTTTATGTCCTCATCCTTTAGCTGTAATATATCTATAAAATTACCGACAGGTCTGAAATAGTAAACGCCTGTCATCTCGTCCTGACTTATCGCACTCTTTGCCTTAAGCTCAAAATTTATCTTTTTACTCTTTAAAGCAAATATTACATCTTCAAATGAGCCGCTGCCTTTTCCGGCAAAAAACTCATCTGTCGAAGAAAAGGTCTCAATGTTAAGATATAGTGTCTTTTGTCCGGCTCGCGCACAGTTGACTGCACATGCCGCTGCAAGTGTAGACGAACCTGCTCCGCCTGAAATACCAAAGAATGTTATAACTCTGGTATTGCCTACCTCCTTTTCCAGTGATGCATCGAAAATGCCCAGCTCGGAATATATGCTGATAATACGGCTATATATATCCTCAAACTTCTGATACTTTGCAATAGCATCTGTGTTGCCGATCTTTTTCACATTTTGCTCGGTAAGATAGGCAAAACCGCATTTATCTCCTACCTTCTTTTTAGCTACTTCAAAATCCTCTGTGGCAAGCAGAATGTGAGGTGTATTACCTGCCAGATGCTCGATCAATAGATCCTCATTCGTAAAAGCTATCGTCTCAAACTGACCGCTATGCCTCGTGGAAAAGAAGGCAATAAGTTTACTCGTATAACCCTCATCAGGATCCGCAATAACTAATTTGATCATCAATATCCCTTTCTATGTGCAATATATCATCCCTACGGACACATTATCACTTTCGCCTCTGCTTAGTACCTCTTTTACCGCATTTTTGCATATCTCATCCGGTTTCTCACCGGAAACAAAGCTTTTCACAAATCCACGTACATCCTCTTCAATCGTACAGTGATAAAAACCATCACTACCATAGAAGAATAGTGTCCCCGGCTTTATCACGCCATCTGATGAAGAAAAATCCAGATCCTCGCCCTTTCCTATGCAGTTCACCAGAAACTTTCTCTTTATACCATCTACTTCCTTTTCCACGCTGTCATCAACAGTAAGCTTTGTCAACAAATTCTCCGAGTACATATAGACTCTGCTGTCTCCCACATGTCTGATGCCATATTTATCGTTTAAGCAAAAAAGCACAGATGCAGTAGTACCTGATCGCTCGCCCTGAGCCTGGTTCAGCTCATGAACCTCATAATTCCAGTCATCCATGGCATCTTCAATGTGTGATAAAAGAATATCAAACTCTTCTAATCCCTGGTCTATCAGCTCACACAAATGGATAAACAATACCTCAAATCCGTTGGCTGCTGCCTGTGATGCCTGTTCACTTTTATACAGACCGCCCACTCCATCAAAGATAGCACCAAGAGCCATGTCGTTATCTTTATAGGAATATGTCCTCATACATATAGCATCCTGATTGACTTCTCTGTAGTTTCCTATATCAGAGTAGCTTCCTCCAATAAATTTCAATCTATGTGCCTCCCTATTGCTTTATAGAGAACCTATACTTCACCGGATTTGTTATGGTAAAACCAACCTCACATCCGTCTTTAAGCGGGTAGGGTCTATTCGGATCAAGTATCTGTCCGTCAAGTGTAGTATGATTTGTGGAGCCCAGATCTGTAATATAGATCTCTGTACCCATGATTTCTATCTTTGCATGTTTTCGCCCCACAGTCCGAAAATCCTTTGAAAATGCCATGTCCGGCATCTTTCCGCTTTTAGTAGCACGGCCGATGCTGTATTCCTTTTTATTTGTAAAAATAGTCATACTCTGAGGGGCACCCTCAATCGGCGGATTGGATAGTTCAAGTATCGCCATTAACGACCCAACGCCTGACATGTCCTGATCGCCATCATCTATCAGAAGAACTGTCCTGTCATCCTCGGGCTCTTCCTGTAAAAGCATTGTCCTGTCTCCTCCTGCCTGCTGCATAGGCGTCGGCTGCCCCTGCGGCATCGGCTGAGTCTGCGGAGTCATCTGTCCCGGAAACGGCATCTGACCCGGCACGCCCATCTGGCCCGGTACTGCCATTTGCTGCGCCGGCTGCTGATTCTTTTTCTTTCTCTTAAATAAGTATTTAAGGCACATCTTATCCCCTCTACTACTTCTTCGTGCTTCTCTCTACATATCTGTATACAGTACGTTTTTCCACCTCGGTATATGTACCCTTTTCCTTCTGGGTGTCCTGCCAGTTGCCCCATCCGGTGTCGGTCTTTACTACATTCTTTGTCAAGGTGGCGTAGGTGACGTAATCTGTCACATCACAATAACTGTAATAAATGATCTCGTTTCCGTCGTCATCGTATTCACTATATGTGCGTACCTGACGGGTATCATCTGAAGTCACTTCGGTGGTGCTGTACTCTGACCATCCTCCCCACACTTCTTCTTCATGTCTGTACTGTTCCGTATAGCCATCATCAATCAGCTTGTTGTACTCTGCGGAATCCACCTCTATATTACTTTTCGTATCTGTCTCGGTCCTTGTGTTCCTGTAGCGGTACTGCGTCTTTTCATCCGTGTCGTACCATCTGCTATTCTTCCAGCTGGAATCCTCGGTCCAGTCGGTGGTAGTACACTTCGGCCCCTTGGACACGGTGATGGTGATGGTGGTCCATTCCGATACAGATGTACCCGAAGACTTGCTCTGCTTTGAGACCTTTCCCTCGCTTACGGAGGAATCAAAGGCGTACTTCACGGAATAGTCCAGATTCTTGTTTATAAGGGCTGTCTGTGCAGCCGACTCCGTCTTTCCGGTCACATCAGGCACCGTCGTCTTATCTGATGCGCTGCTTGAGCTGCTGGATGAAGATGAGGATGTATCCGCCTTCTTTTTCTTCTTTTTGGTCTCCTGTTTAGGCGTGCTGTCCGTCACTGCTGCCACGGGCGTTTCATCCGCCACCTTGGTCCACTCGTTTTCAAAGTCTTCCTTTGTTTCCTGAGTGACCACCGCATCCTCTGCGGTCAGCTCCTGCGAAACCTTGTCATTACCTTTACTGATATAGAGGGTGACAGTGGTACCGATCTCCACGTCGGCTCCTGCCTCCACGCTTGCGCGGATGACATTGCCCTTGGCCACTGTGTCATTCTCCTCCTCCACGGTCTTTACCTTAAGACCGCTGGACTCCAGCAGCTTCTGGGCCTTCTTCAATGTCTTGAACTCGACGTCCGGCATGGCGATCTTGCCGCGACCCAGACTTACTGTGACAGAAACCACATCTCCACCGTTTGCATCTGCATTGGGGACGAGATCCTGCTTTATCACTGTACCGGCAGGCTTATCGTCTGCCACGGCCTCTGTCTTTAAGATATAAAGCGAGCTTTTGGCCAGCTTTTTAGAGGCCTTCTGGTATGTAAGCCCCACTATCTTCGGCACTGTGGTGGCCATCCCGGTATCATAGTCCCGGCCCTTTGATATGGTTATCTCTATCACTGTACCGCCATCAACCTGCTCGCCGGCCTTTATATTTTGTGAGACTACCGCCCCGGGAGCCTCATTGCCCTTCTTTTCCGTATACGAAGGATCCATGTTCAGATCCAGAAGCATCTCGTTTGCCACATCCTTTGCGTAACCCACCACATCAGGCACAAAGGTCTTTTCCGTACCGGCGCTGAGAACCACTCCCAGCGTGTTCACGTCATCGGTGTTTACCACGCCATAAGCAGTCTGAGCCAGCACCTTATCGGGATCAACATCCGCCGAATACTGCTTGTCCAGTATCTGGAAGATCATCTTATTGTCTGTAACTATCTCCTGCGCCTGAACCTTTTCCATACCCACCATAAAGGGTATCAGCTTTTCATTTTTGCCCAGCTCGTAATTGTCGGTATTGCCCCATACCATATTTGCCGCAAAGATACCTATGCCCACGGCGGCCGCTGCCGATACTCCGGCGATGGCCTTGAGCCACAGGGGCCACTGACCCACATCTGTCTTTTTCAGCTTTTCCTTTTTCCTCAGAGTGTCGGCGTTCTCCAGCTCCTCGATCAGCTCCTCTGCGGACTGGGTGCGGTTTTCGATCTTTATGTTCATGCCGTTTAGGATGGCATTTTCCATACCCTTGCTGATCTCGACGCCGCACTTGGATATAGGCTTCACCTCATCCTTTGCCGAGCGCTCCATGGCGTCCTCCGGAGTGATGCCTGTGATCATCTTGTACATGGTGGCACAGACGGCATATACATCGGTCCAGGGACCCTGGTCTCCTCTGCTTCTGTACTGCTCCTCTGGAGTATATCCCGGCTTTATGAGTACCGAAAGGGATCTGCTCTTATTTGTGGTCGCAAACCTCGCCGCACCGAAATCCAAAAGCTTTACGATGCGGTGCCCCTTGTCGTCGTAGTCATTTGTAAGAAAGATATTGTCGGGCGCAATATCCCTGTGGATGATCCCGTCCTTATGTACACCACGCAGAGCATAAAGCACGGGCAGGATGGTGTTTACGGCATCCTCGGGAGACATCTTCCCCTCCCTCTCAAGGTATGACTTAAGCGTCTCGCCCTCTAAATACTCCATGACTATGTACGAGGTGTTGTTTTCGATAAAGCAGTCGTAGATGCTGACTATACCATTTACCTGATTAAATCTGGCCAGCTTTTTTGCCTCATCCACAAACTTTTTCATGCCTGTGGTAAACTGCTCCTCCTTGTCACCGCCAAAGACTGTGACCTGTGTCTGGTCCGGCATACGGGTAGCAAACTCACTGGGCATGTACTCCTTTATGGCGATCTTTCTCTCCAGCTCCTCGTCCCATCCGATATATGTGACACCAAAGCCACCGAAGCCCAAAACTTTTCCTACCACATACTTGTCCTGAAGTCTTGTGCCCGGTGAGATATGATACGCCTCCTCAGCCAGAGTGCCCTCCACATATCCACAGTAGGGACATATCACCTGCGAGGCATCATACTCCTGCATGCATCCCAAACATCTCTTTTTCATCAGTCCTTTTGCTCCTTATCTAACCATTCCTTGATATCGTCCGCAGTCACATCTCCCGATACAAACTGCTCCCTGTACAGCTCCGAATGTATCTCCTCCTTGGTGATCGTGCCGGTCTCGGAAAAGCTTAAATCCTCGATCTCATCCTCCACAAAATTCATGCGTGGATTGGCCTGCTCATATCTGGAGAGCTCCAGCTTATTCAGAGGCAGACCATAGTCCTGCTGTACAAACATATAGTCTTGCGGCTTGCCGCCCAGGAAATAATATAAAAGCCTGATCCCGGCCTCTCTCTCATCCAGCCCCTGCCTGTCATTTACACTCCAGAGACTGAGAAAAGTACCCTTCTCATCGCCATCCATCACCGGCGTCACATCGCAGGTAGCGGGCATAGCTGACTGGATCTGCCTGTACTCCTCGCTGCCTCCCACATAAAATGTAGCTTTACCCTCTAAAAACGCCTGCTTGTCATTTTCACCCGCGCTGCCTGAGTCGTTTTTATTATTGTAGTAGTTTATAGGCATCGAAAACCCGAGAGGTATCTGGTTTCTCTCAGGGAAGTAATCCTCATAGTTCTCTAGGAAGTAATACTCGCTCTTGTTCAAAAACTTTATCACGTCCTTCAGATCCGCGGCATGACTGAGTTCGTCCTGTGTCATCCCGTCGCTCATATATACCGTAGGACCCTGATCGGAGTCCAGCGCCGCCATCAGCTCGTCGTGATAAGTGGCTGCCGGCTTGTACTCCACGTTTACCTTTACGTCAGGGAAGTCCTGCTCAAACTCCGCAAGCATATTACCCATCATCTCCTCTGCCTCTCCGTAAGGATCGGTGTTTTCGTCTATGATGTCATATGCGGACTCCTCGCTCTCCTCCTCCACCGGCATCCATACAGTGATCTCTGCCGGATCAAGAGTGGTCCTGTGCTTGTACTCAAGGTGGCTGTTGATACCGATCACGGCGATGATACCCGCCACAATGGAAACGCTTAATATCCTCCTCTTTAGGAGAAATCTCCTCTGTTCTGCCTCGGACCGCATGATCTTCTGGGCCAAAATGGCCTGTTCAAACTCGGTCACATTTTTAAAACGGAACTGCGGTGTCAGTGACATGGCCCTGACCAATGCCGCATCTATGTAATCCGGGATAGATGGTACGATCTCCTTTGGTCTTAGCATCGTATCCTCCACCAGTCTGTTGGTCGACTCCACCGGCACCATGCCTGTGATGGCACGATACATCGTGGCACCCAGCGCATAGATATCCGTCCATGGCGCCTGCCGGCTCTTTTTCTCATACTGCTCGGGAGGTGCGTATCCCGGCTTTAATACTACCTCGCGGTACTGCTCATTCTCCTCGTCGGAGAACTTTGCCGCACCGAAATCGATGAGCTTTACTGTATTGTTTGTACAGATAAAAATATTGTCGGGGCTGATGTCCCTGTGAAGGAACCCGGCCTTGTGTACCTCCTTCAGCGCCGAAATTATAGAAAGCAAAATGGTGATCGTAGTGTCTACGTCGATCCTGCCTCCGCACTGATCCAAATATCCCTTAAGTGTGATACCCTCCAGAAACTCCATGGCCATATATGCCGTGTTGTTTTCCTCAAAGAAGTTGTACACATTCGTGATATTCGGATGGTTTGAAAACTTCGCGGTATTTCTCGCCTCTTCGATGAAGAGTGCCTTGCTGCGATTGTAGGTCTCCAGCTTCTGACCTTTGCCCAGAGGTATGACCCTGGTGTCTCCCGGAGTACGGGTGACTATGGTAGTCGGGAAAAACTCCTTTATGGCCGCCATGGTGTCCAGCTGGGTGTCCCACGCTCTGTAGATAACGCCGAAGCCGCCGAAGCTGACCACGGTACCTATCTGATATCTGTTCTGAAGAACCACCCCCGGATGAAGATGGTATATCTCATTTGGTGGTGTCCCATATACAAATCCACAGTAAGGGCAGATACCTGAGCTACCCTCATATTCCTTCATGCAGTGTAGGCATCTGGTCTGCATCAGTCTTCCTCCCAGTCAAAGCTCTCGCCGCAGAGCTCCACAAACATAAGTGTAGTGTCTCCTATGGTAAATCTCTCCCTGTCCACGAGCTCGTGATTGTCCATAAGGGCAGAGCCGTTCATATATACCATGCCGTTTGACTCGCTTGAGAGCAGGTAAAACTTTTTGCTCATAGGCTCATACATGACAGTAGTGTGCTTTTCGCGGGAAACCTTGTCATCACCGACTATGACTATATCCATGGTAGAGGACCTGCCGATGAAGTTTTTGCCGCTATAGAGATTAAAGCTATTCCCCTTATCTCCTCCCGAGACCGCTACCAGCCATCCCACTACGGGCTCTCCGCTCATGGATGCGTCGGAGAAAAAGCCCACTGTCTTTATATCATCCTGATTCACCGACGCGCTGCTGAGAGAATCCGAAAGCGAAGGAGCCGGTGCAGGCTGGGGTGTCGCAGGAGTAGGAGCCGGTGCAGGTGTAGGTGCAGGCTGGGGCGCTGCAGGTACAGGAGCCGGTGTGGGCTGGGGTGCCGCTGCCCGGCTGTCTGCCATGGGCTCAAAAAGCGTGACCTCATCATCGGAGGACGACTGGGGTACTCCCGTGGCCGGACTCATGCTGGGCATCCCGGTGGACGGGTTCATCTGGGATGCCGGTGACATACTGGGCATACCGGTACTGGTATCCACGGCTGCAGGCTGAGGCATGGGATCCGGCTGGGATGTATGCTTGTCCTTGCCAAACTTGAAGCCGCCGAAAAGACCCTTTTTCTCAGTCTTTGGAGCAGCTGTCGTGGCTTTGCCGCCCGATGCATTG
>ERZ842401.5177-NODE-5177-length-14631-cov-3.139133_pt1 | contig 14631 bp, 9 predicted proteins | sample MGYA00521270_ERZ842401 | MGnify/ENA primary metagenome ERZ842401 (study PRJEB31892, sample SAMEA3878208) | bioreactor metagenome | biome: Moose rumen | place: Sweden | collected 2011-10 | study: EMG produced TPA metagenomics assembly of the PRJEB12797 data set...
TGAAAAACCATAAGATTCTTCTCTTTCATCGTTTTCCATGGTAACTTCTTCTCTTACCTAAACACCAGAAAGCCAATATGTTACGTGCCACTATTATCACAACAGGCCTGCTGCTATTCGTCGCCTGCGGGCCTGAGGAGAAGGCCTGCCGAAGCATCGAGCCTGTGGACTTTTCGCAGGTGAGTATCGACGATGCTTTCTGGAATCCGGTGCTGCAGCGGCATAAGGAGGTGACGGTGCCGGTGTGTATCGCGCAGATTGCCGACAGCACCTTCCGGTTGCAGAACTTCGTGGAGGCGGCGCAGGTGCCGGGAAGGATGAAAGTGTGGGTGGACATGTAGGAGTTCAGGGAATTTTTGTTTATAAAATATAAGTTAACCCCATTATGAAAAGATTGATTTTTGCTGTTGCAGCCGCCTTTTTGCTGACCTTTGCCGCGCCTGCGCAGAAGTCGCAGGAACTGCTGGGAACCAGGCGCTCCTCCGTCTATCAGCAGGGAACACAAATACGGGTGTTCTCACCGGATGTAAAGGAGCCTCTCAGACTCTTCGTCATTTCTGATACGCACGTGTTTCTCAGCGATGAGCGTGAAGATCCTTACCGCCAATACAGCAAGCGCATGTCGAAGGCATACAATACCACCAGGCACTTCACGACAGGCGAGAAGACCAACCCCGAGGATTCTTTCCGGAAGACAGTGGATCTTGCCAGGAAGGACGGAGCGGATGCCAACGTCCTGCTCGGCGACATGGGGAGCGATCCTTCCGAAGCCGGAGTGGAGTGGGTGAAGGGGGTGTTGGATGCATCCGGCCTGCCCTGGTATTATACGACCGGCAATCACGACTGGCATTACGAGGGGATGGAAGGCAGCGAGAAGGAACTTCGCGAGACATGGACGCAGGAGCGCCTGACGCCCCTCTATCATGGCTATGACCATAAACTCTACACAGTGGAGATCAAGGGAGTGAAACTGGTCTTCCTCGACAACGGCATCTACGAGATACTGCCCGAACAGCTCCATGCCTTCAAGCGGGAGATGAAGGGCAAGGAACCCAAGATACTGTTCGGCCACATTCCCTTCTATGCGCCCGGCTACAACACCAACACCGTCGCGCATCCCGACTGGGGCTACGACGCCGATTACAACTACAAGGTGGAACTCCGTCCCCGCTGGCCCAGGGAAGGCGCAAATCAGACGACCAAGGATATGTGGAAAGCGGTGCTGAAGGCTTCGTCCCGCAACAACCTGCTCGCCAGTTTCTCCGGCCATCTGCACAAGCAGCAGTCCAGCGTAGTGGGGGACTGGCATCAGTTCACGGTAGCTGCCAACTGCCAGGGCGGATATTACGAAGTTACCATAGAGCCGCTGCCATGAGAAAACCAGGCGTCATGCTGATTTCTGCCCTCTGCGCATGCGCGTGTGAGGGGCAACTTGTTCTGCCGGGCACCGTATCTGAAGGTATGGTGTTGCAGCGCTGTACGCAGGCAAGCATCAGCGGCAAAGCCGCCCCGGGTGTTCCTGTACGCGTCAAAACCTCGTGGAACAACAGGAGTTACAAGGTTGTGCCGGCCTCCGACAGCACGTGGAAGGTTCAGGTGCAGACAGGGGAAGCCGGCGGCCCGTACAAGGTCGATATCCGGCAGGGGCGCGCCCACAGAAGCATCTCCGACGTGCTTCTCGGAGAAGTCTGGTTATGCTCAGGGCAGAGCAATATGCAGATGCCGCTTAAGGGATACGACTCCCAGCCCGTCGAAGGCTCACTGGAAGAGATGCTTTCCGCGCCCGGATATTCCAACGTGCGCCTGCTGCACCAGCCTCGCCGTATTCTTGACAATCCCGGAGTCGGCGCCGTATGGCAGAAGCCCACGATTCAGTCGGCGGGAGATTTCTCCGCAATCGGCTGGTTCTTTGCGAGCCGGCTGAGCACCAGCCTCGGAGTGCCGGTGGGCATGATCGAATCCGACTGGGGAGGTACGCGCATAGAAGCGTGGATGACAGCAGAGAGCGTTGCAAAGACAGAAGCCGGCGCGGCGGAAAAGTCCGGGCCGGACAAGTCCGGGGTGCTATACGACAATATGATAGCGCCGTTTGCGGATTATAGCGTGCGTGGCTTCCTGTGGTATCAGGGAGAGAGCAATAAAGACAACTCGCCGGTGTATGCGGAACTGATGGCTGCCATGGCTAAGGATTGGAGGAAGGCCTTCGGCGGAGGGGAGGAAATGCCCTTCTACTATGTGATGATATCTCCTTTCCAGTATACGAACGGCTTCGACGATTCAGTTTACGGGGATTATGCCGCCCCGCTGCTCTGGGAGGCCCAGCGTAAGGCCCTCGACCTGATTACGAACAGCGATATTGCCATGACCACCGACCTGGGAGATGCGGTTTTCATACATCCCGCAAAAAAGAAGGAAGTTGCAGACCGCCTGCTGCTGCTCGCACTTCACGGAACCTATCCCGAACTGCTTGGAGAGGTCTCCAGGCTGCCATGGCGCGGACCTGTTTACAAATCAGTTGATTTCGCCGGAGGCAAGGCTGTGGTGAGTTTCGATTCGCCCGGCACCCTGTGCCCTGTGGAACCCCTTGGTTACAGGCAGGTGGACGGTTTCGAAATAGCAGGCGCCGACCGGAAGTTCTATCCGGCCGACGCCTTTGTGCAGAAGGCCAAAGCCTACGGTTTTTCGAACAAGGTGATTGTCAGCAGCCCCCTGGTTCCTAAGCCCGCAGCGGTGCGCTATTGTTTCCACAATATGCCCTCCGGCACGCTCACCAACACGCTTGGTCTTCCCGCCCTGCCCTTCAGGACGGATGAATGGGAACTGAAAAATTAATAGGTGAATATATACTTCCTCACTAACACCGTTTCGCTGTCGTTATAGTCGGTGCGGGTGGCGGTGTCGATGTCGCCGTCGGCGGTGAGTTTGTATTCGATCCTGGTGGAGAGATGCGAAGGCACATCGCCGTTGCGCCAGGTGATTCCCGTAATCAGGTGCTGGTTGCCGGGAAGTTCCTTGGCGTACCATACGGGGAATTCACAATTGAAAAGGAATACGCCGAAGTTCTGGCAGTCTTCTTTGTCGGAGTATGTAATCTCCATGATGGCCGAAGTGGAAGCCGTCCCGACGCTGGTCTTCTTGGCCGCCTTCGATTTGATGGCGGTGCCGGTTTCAACCGTTGTGATATCGCCTTGCGACAAAGTGTAAACCTCCTGGTACCTGCCCTGCGAGCTGTACTCGCCCCGGGTGGCGGCGTAGCTCACGTCGGCGGTGGTGCCAGTGGCGGTCCTCCGGGCGTTGAAGGATGTCGTGAATGTCCAGGCCCCTGCCCAGGAACCGGTGTATGTGACGGAACCCTCGTCTTCGTCGATGCTCACCTTCGTGGTGCGGTTCGACGAGGTGAAGTAATACTTGCCGACTATTTCCATGTCGGTGGGCGAAGTGTAGTTGTATTTGAGGTCGAGCAGCTTGCTGCCCTTTATTTTGTCGGTCCTGACGAGGGTCAGCACGCGGTTGAAAGAATCGTAGGTGAATTCGTAGGTCTCTACGGGAACGTCGTCGCCTGTAAACACTTCCACCTTGCTCACCGGATAGTTCTTCATTTTCCAGAGCGAAACGGCGCCGTTGTCGTTGTTCCCGGTATTATCGTCCTCGGGGCTTTTCCCTCCGCAGGAAACCATCAAAGCCAGGGAAATGACTGCGCAAAAAATAAATTTCGAATTTCTCATGGTCCTGTCTTATTTATAAAGCGTGAACGACTCGCCGCATTCCGTTGCAATGTATGCGGGATAGACATAGGCTGAGTTGCCCAATGCCCCGGCGTTGTTGTACATATAGTTGAAAGGCACGCGGTGGTCGATGGTGTGGTGCCATTCGTTCTCGTGTATATTGATGTAGATCTGGTCGATATTGCCGGGGTTGGCGGCGATGTATGTGCTGCCGAACAGCGAGGTCAGGCCCTGGAAAACAGGGGCGACCACCACATCGGCCATATCGTATTGGGCGTATGCCGCTTCTTTGTCGTGTTCGGAATTGTCGCCTACATGGATGATTCTCCAGTCGTCTATCTGTATAAGATAGAGCAGCAGCGGTTCGGGGTTCTGCATGGAGCGGAAGGCCTGGGTTCTGGCCACCTTCTGGATGAGCAAAGGATTGGAGGTGGGGCCGTCGTCATCCCACAGAAACAGTGTTTTGTCTTTGTACCCGCTGTAGGCGGTAAGGTGCTTTTCCATGGTGTAGGGCGCCACTACCGACTTGCCGAGATCCAGCATGCGCTTGAGGAGCGGAATGTCGTAATGGTCGCCATGGGCATGGGTGACGTAAATCACGTCGAGGGCCTGGGCGAGTTCTTCGCGCCTTTCCCCGTCGTATATGCCTTCAGCATAGGTGATATCGATTCCTATGCAGGCGCCCCTGGTGCGGAATACCACGCCGGAGCTGTAGATCTTGAATACCTGCATTTCGCCCCCCGTAGGCCTTGGAGATGAGAGGAACTGGAAAAATTCGTTGCGTTTCTGGTGCAGCCACTGTTTGTTGGCGGCATGGAAGGCGGCGGCCTGCCCCTCTTCCGGGCTGACGGAGTCGGGGACGTCCGACACCTCATGCATCGGATAGTCGCGCAGGCGCAGCAGCGCCCTGCGGATTCTGTCGTATTTATCCTCGACGCCAACTGACGGATGCCCGAGGGCGGCAGGATACATGTTCTCTGCAAGATTCAGGAAACGGTGCACCTGGCCCAGCCAGGCAAAGGGTTTGGAGGAATGTGCGGCCTCGAGCTCCAGCATGAGGTTCTGGGTCATGAAGTAGATGGGTTCGCCCAGAAGTTCCGACTGCATGCTCCGCAGATAAAGGAGCGTGGAGGAGAACAGTTCTTCGTTTGTGACAGCGTCGAAGCCATAAGCGCTTGCGGCAGACGCTTCCGTCCCAAGCAGGACGGAAGCGCATGCAGCAAGAATAAAATGTTTGAGTTTCATTCGTGGAGATTGATTATTCAGCCCAGGCGATGTTGGCGTTCTTGGTTGCGCAAGGATCGCCGCCATTGCCGCTCCAGCCGTTGGCGCGGGCCTTGTCGACCTTGAGCACGACAATGCGGTTCTGTGCAGTGCTCCCGCCTCCGACCACAATGTATTTGCCGCCGTAGTTGAAGGTTGCCTGATATTCAGGAATGGTCTTGTCGAGGGTGGCGAGAACGGCAGGAGTGCCGCCTGTTACAGGTACATTGTAGAAGCTGAAGGTGGTATTGTTGTAGAAGTAGAGATTGTTGTCGGTGTCGCTGGCAACGCCCTGGAAGTTGAGGCCGTTGGCTGGTACTCCGGTGGTGATGGTGACCCACTTGGTTGCAGTGTTGAAGCTGCTTGGAGCGTCTATCACTCGGATGTTGCCGGGGCTCTGTACAGCGAATGCCACATGTCCGTCGGGAGTGATGCAGGGGCTCCAGCTGTTGCCGAGGTTGTGCTGGTTGTTGCCTGCGAGGGCCTTGGTCTTGAGCGAAGCGAAGGATGCCCAGCCACCGGATCTCTGGATGTAGACATAGCTCTGTGCCTTGTCGATAGCGAGAGAGGTGATGTCGGAGAGGCCGACCTTGAAGTTATCGATTGTGCCGTCTTCGGTGAAATCGCTTCCGGTGAAGGTGAGGAATACGGGATTAAGGCCGTTGCGTACCATGAAGATCTGGTCGCTCCCGAACACTGCATACTGGATGCTCCCTCCGGTGTAGGTCATGTCGTAGGTGGCGAGCACGGATCCGTCCGCCGCGCTTAGGGCATAGAAGTTCTTGTCGACTGCAGGTGCGAAGACTACGGTGCCGTCGTTGTTGATTGCAGGGCCGCAGCCTGGCATCGAGGAAGGGGCTGTGCCACCGCTGATGGCCTTTTCCCACTTCTTGGTTCCGTCGGACTTGACGCAGATGATGCCTCCCTGGTTGGAAACGATGATGTCGCCGGTGAAAGGATTCACGCAGATGCATCCGCCGTTCTCGTTCTTGCCGGTATTCATGTCGAACATCCATCCCATCTTTCCGCTTTCAAGGTCGATTTCATGGAGCTGGCGTGCTCCGCGGGTGACGAAGTATGCACGGGTGCACTCCTTGTTGAATACGGGACATGTGTTGCGGGGGTTGGCAGGGGTTGCGATGCTGGTATCGATGTAGAACCTGCTGTTCTGCTTGACGGCCACCTTCTGGACAGTCTTGCCGTCCTTGCTGGTGAAGGTGATTTCGCCGGTGCGGGCGACAGTTGTGCTGGGTGCTACGGTGACGGTGTAGACTGTCTCGGTGAGAGCCTTGACCTTGACATCGGAAATCCAGGAGTCGCCTGAAGTGACGGCTGCTGTAAATTCGACGTTGGCGTTCACGGGGAGATCGAAGGTGCCGCCCTCATATCCGACGGGATCGGGAGCGACGAGCACGATGGCATCGTTCTGGAGCTGGGTGATGGTGGTCTTCATGTCGCCCTTCACTGTCTTCACGGTTATCTCGGACGAACGCTCGCCATAGCTGCCGTTGGAAAGGAGGTTCAGTTTGACCTGCTTCGTCTCCACAACAGCAGAGAGCCATGCCTGGGCGGCTTCGGGAATCACTACGCTCTGGGCCTTGATGGGAAGGATGATTTCACCGCCTTCGGCATCGAGCGAATAAGATGCATCTACGCTTCCGATGGAAGGAGCGATGGTGATTACCTTGACGAAGGTGGTTCCGTTGTCGCCGGTGAGTACGAACATGATCTTGCCGTCTTCGGCGGGATCAGGTGCGGTGATGGCGATTTCGCCTTCGGTGTCGGAGGTGCGGGTGACATTCACGCCCCATCCCTTGAATTCGAAGGTCTGTATGGTGGTGGTGACGCCAGTGGGAGCGGTGATGGTGTAGTTGGTCTTGAGGGTTTCCCCGTCACGGATCTCTGCAAATACGCTTTCGTCGAAGATAAGCTGGAGCTTGACGGCTGCGCCGGCAAGAGGAATCACGAAGGGTGTTTCTACTCCTGTCTGATACAGATAGATATATTCGGCATCGGACAGGACCTTGGAGAAGAGGCAGGTGTTTTCGGCTACTGTAGTGGCGGCGTGAACAGGTTTCCAGGTGGTGCCTTTATCGTAGGAAACATACCACCAGAGGGCGTTGCCGTCGTCGGGGTTCTCCCTGATGTCGAGCTGGGGAGTCACGCCGTCCTGGCCGTCGGTTCCGTTGGTTCCGTTGGTTCCATTGGTGCCGTCGGCTCCTTTCTCGCCGGTGACGGGGATCTTCTTGCCTGCATCGAGGAGCCAGGATTCGTCGACCTTCCAGTAATATTTGCCGTCGGTATCCTTCTCGGCGGTGATGACGGGTTTTGCACCGTCTTCCCCGTTCTTGATCTCGATTGAAGTGCCGTCGGTGAAGGTGAGTCTGTAGCCGCCGTCGATCGCGGTTTTGCTCTGTACATAAACGTTGCTCTGCAACTTGGTAACGATGGTCTGAAGCGATGCGACATCAGTCTTGAGTTGTTCCAGCACGCTTACGCGGGCTTCGAGTTGATCCAGGCGGGTCTCGATGGGATCGAGGTCCGTACAGGCTGCCGCGAGCATTGCCGCAGGCAGGATAAGCCACAATAATTTCTTCATTTTCGTTGATTATTAGTTGGTTTGTAAAATATGCCTATTTCAGTTTCCCCAGGCGAAGTTCGCATTGTTGGAGCCGCATGCGTCGCCGCCGCCGCCGGACCATCCCTTGGCGCGTTCAGCGTCTACGCAGCGTATGAGCAGGCGGTTGGTGCTGTTGGATCCGCCACCGCCGATGAGGCAGCCGCCGCCGAAGCCGAAGAAGGCCTGAGGATCGTTGTTCTGCTTTTCGATGGATGCGATCTTGACCATTTCGTAGGTGCCGTCGGAGTACTGGCCCTTGTAGAATGCATTGTTGCCTTCTCCATCATCACGGATGAAGAAGTAAACGTTGCTGTCGGTGTCGGTGCATACGTGGGTGAAGTTGAGCGTGTGATTTTCGTGACCGGTGAAGAGCCTCATGTAGTTTGCGGTCGTGCCGAGGTCCGTGCCGGGGTTTATTGCATATACGCTGGCAGGAATCTGGGCTGCGAAGAGCAGCAGTCCGTTGGGAGCGAAGCAAGGGCCGCTGAGGTATCCCCAGGTGTTGCCCGTGATGAATCCCTGGGCGGTCTTGTTCTTGAGGTCCGCCTTGACCAGCCCGGCCTTGTTGCAGCCGAAATATGCGTAGTTCTGATCTTTGTCGATAGCAAGAGAGCAGATGTCGGTGTAGTCGGTCGCGATTACGTTCTCGCATACCGTGGGCTCGCCGAACTTGCCTCCGGAGAAGCTGATGAAGTAGACGTGTCCGGCCGTCGTTCCCTGGGAGGTGCCGATAACAAGGTTGTTGTCGCCGTAGACGGCCATCTGGGTGTGCTCCATGGTCTTGAGCTTCACGGTGTCGACCATCGCTCCGGTATTGGCGTCGATGGCCCAGATGCGTTTGTCGCTTCCTGCGAAGAAGGCTATGTCACCCTCGTTGCTCACTGCTACGGCGCTGCCGATTGCGGTGGATGCCGCGGATGAAGAGAGGCCCAGCTCCCACTTCTTTGCGCCGTTCTTGTCGAACGAGAAGAAGTAGTTCTGGTTTGCGCAGTAGATGTCGCCCGTGACGGGGTTGACCGCGATCTGTCCGCCGTTGTCGGCTTTGTCGGCGTTGATGTCGGCGATCCAGCCTATGGAACCTGTTTCGAGGTTCACTTCATACAGACGGCGGGCGCCTCGGGTGACGAAGTATGCGCGAGTCTGCTCCTTGTTGAATACGGGGCGGGTGTTGCGGGGGTTCACGCCGTCGAGAGGCTGGTTCATGAACCACTCGGTGGCGTTGACGGTGAAGTCGGCACTGATGGTGATGTTGCCGAATTGGGCGGAAACCACGATGGTCTGCTCGCCGCCTCCGTCAACGGCAAGGTCGACCTCTGCGCCTTCAACGGTCTTGTTTCCGGTGCTCCACTTGATGTTCTTTGCATTGGTGTAGAATGCGGTGTTGAAAACATAGTGGGCCTTCTTGCCTGCGTAGATCTTTCCGCTGGGAGCGGTGTACAGAGGCTGCGAGCCTTTCACGAAGAACGACTGCACCGCGGTCCTGGAATCCTTCTCGGTGGTGGCGGTAATCTCTACGGCGCCGTATTTGGTGGAGCTGAATGTCACCTTGCCCTGCCCTTCGCCTGCGGACTCCACGGTTGCGATGCTTGCATCGCTGGTAGTCCATTTAAGGTTCTTGTTGGATGCGTTTGCAGGATTGAATCCCACAATCAGCGTCTGTGTGGTGCCGGGATCCACCATGATGGTGTTCTCGCTGCCGTTGGTGAAGGAGATGGCCTCGATGGGAGTCTCTTCCACGGTGACGTGGCAGCTGGCCTTCAGTCCGCCGTCCTCGGTGGTGGCAGTCACGTCGCATTCGCCCAGGGCGATACCGGTCACGAGACCGTCTTCAACAGTTGCGATTGCGGGATTCGAAGATGACCAGGTGACTTTGCGGTTGGCAGCGTCGGAGGGGGTGACGGTGGCGATGAGGGCCTCCGAAGATCCTATTCCGACTTTGAGGTTTTCGGCGCTGAGCTTGATTCCGGTAACCGCAGTGGTGTTGCGGGTCACGGTCACGTCGCAGGTGCCGGATACGCCGTTGACGGTGGCCGTGATGGTGGCCTCGCCGGCGCTGACGGCGGTAAGAGTTCCTTTCTTGGAGATCGTGGCGACCTTGGTGTCGGACGAAGTCCAGGTGATGATTGTGTAGGATGCCGTGGAGGGCTCTACGGTAACCGAGAGGCTCTCGGTCAGGCCTTCGGGAAGGGAAACCTCGTCGGGAGTGACGATCACTTTCCGGACGGTGAGTCCGTCGTCGGTCTTGGAGCTGCATCCTGCGATTACAAACAGTGCTGCAGCTGCAGCGATAATCAGAGATTTTCTCATAAGATTGCAATAAGTGTATTAATAATAATATCCTGAATTCTGTGTCAGTTTGCTTCCCGGAATCGCGAGTTCGCTGGCGGGTATGGGCCATAGATAGTCGCAGTCTTCATCCCAGGGGTCTTCGGGCAGGTGGCGTTTTGCGTAGGGAGTCACGTAGCCGAAGCTGTCGTTGGAGAGGAAGATTTCCGTCCCGAGCTTGAAGGCCGGCACCAGGGTCTGGGTGGGAGCGGTGGTGTAGATCTCGAAATCCGGACTGCCGTTCCCGCTGAGGTCGATGGGGCCGGTCCCCGAAACATAGATGCCGTATATGGGGTTTTTGTTGTTTCCGAGCTGGGCTCCTTCGTGCCAGCGGAGCATGTCCCAGAGCCGGTGGCCTTCGAGGGCGAGCTCTATGGTGCGTTCCCTGCGTATCTCAAGTATGATTCCCTGGTTCTTGCCCTTTACATTGGGATAGTATTCTTTCATGAGGGCGTCGGGGATGGCGTTGGCCGCAGCCATGCTGACTTCGGGCATGCCCACGCGGGCGCGTATCAGATTGACGGTATTGTCGACATCCTCCTGGGTGAGGGTCCCGAGTTCGGCCTTGGCTTCGGCGTACATCAGCAGTATCTCGGGATAGCGCATGATGGGGAAGCAGGCGTTGTAGCTGCGGCCGTCGGCATAACGGCGGAACTTGACCGGCTGGTATCCGGTGAGGGAATTCATGTTGTTGCGTATGTCGCTGTTGTCGGAGAGCTCCTTGCAGCCAGGGAAGAGTATGGTCTGGGTGAGGCGCGGATCCCTTCCGGCGTACTCCGTGAGGAAGCCGGCGTTCACCCATCCGCTGCGGGTCGAGACCGACTTGCCGTCGGCAAGCTGATAGTGGTTGATGAAGCGGCGGGTGGCTCCTGTCTTTTCCGAAATGATGTCGGAGGGGACCTCGAAGGCGATGTTCTTTGCGTCGAAAAGCTGCAGCAGCAGGGCCTCGGACGAAGGGATGGTCTCCATCGTGAAGAGGTTGCGGTAGGCGTCCTGGTCGGTCCAGCCGGAGGCCTTGTAGACCGAGAATTTGCCGCTGGCGATAATCTCCCTGCAGGCATCCGCCGCCTGCTGGAGATACTCCTCATAGTCTTCCTTCGCCTCGCCCTGGTATTTCAGCAGGGTGCCTTCATAGAGGGCGGCCCTTGCCATATATCCCAGCGCAACCCATCTGTTGATTTTTGCGGGTATGGGGGAAAGATCGGCGGAAAGGGAATCGGCCGCATCTTGCAGGTCGATCAGGGCGGCGTCGATCACGTAGTCCTGAGGGATGGGGTTGGCATACATCAATTCTTTGTTCTGCATGCCTATGGTGTTGGTGATGTAGGGAAGAGCGCCGTATTTGCGGGCCATCTCGAAGTAGAACATCCCGCGGAAAAAGCGCGCTTCGGCGGCCGCCTCGCGGGCGATGTCGGCATCGGTGCACTCTTTCACGTGCTCGAGCAGGTAGTTGATGTGGTGCAGCATCGACCAGTCCCAGCTTTCGGTGTAGGGGCTGCGCTCGCCACAGACCGCCTCGCAGGGATCTGCATCTATGAAGTCGTCGGCGTCTGTCAGTATGACCTTCTGCCCTTCGAACATGGTGTAGCACTCGTTCATCCAGAGGAGGAACGATTCGCTGTCTTCGAATACGGCCTCGGCGGTGAGCCGGTCGACCGGCATCTTGTCGAGAGAGCAGGAAAGCATCAGGGATGCGCAGAGCGCGAGGATGGATATGCTTGTCGTCTTTTTCATATTCGCTATGTCAGAAGTTGAGTATGAGGTTCGCCAGAATGGATTCAGGGATGGCTTCGGCGCTTGCCGCCAGGGGCACGGGAGCCGAACTCCATATGTTCTCTGCAGCTGCGCCCAGGCGTATGCTGCGGATGAAGTCGAGCTTCGGGAACCGGAAGGTGTAGCCTGCAGTGATGCTTTTGATGCGGAAATATCCGTTGTCGCTTTTGCCGCGGAAGTCATTCTGGAAGCTGCCCACACCCTGGAGTATGGCACCGAAATCGATTCCGTCCCAGCCGGCTTTGCAGCGCAGGGCGCAGATTCCGTGCGCTATGGGCAGCCTGGGCTCGGCGTTGTAGGGGCCGAAGGTGATTTCCGAAGTCACGTCGCTGTAACTTGCATTCACCGAATATCTTACAGGCTTGGAGCCGCTGCCGGCCCTGTCGCTCCAGCCGAGGGATAGTTCATAGCCGGTGCTCTTCATCTCTCCCCCTCCTATTTGCGCGTTGCCCGCTCCGAGTATCCCCGGCATGAGGGCTGCGGGGACCAGCATGTCGGTGGTTTTGCGGATGAAAGCGTCGCCGCTCAGAGTGAGGCGGCCGCCGAGAGCTGCGAGGTCGAATCCTGCGTCATGGGTGGTGACCCGCTCCCATGTGTAGCCGTTCACGGTATCGTCGGCGAAGGTGTCATATGTGGCGGTGCCGTTGCGGTCGAACAGCCAGGGAAGGGGATTGGAGGTGCTTATGCTCACCAGCCAGGGATATGCGGCATCGCGTATCTGGGATGCGATGTCGCCGTAGGAGTAACGGATCTTGAAGAGTTCCGCGACTCCTTTCAATGAAGCGAAGAACGGCTCTTCCGAAATGGTCCATTCAGCAGCCGTGGCGAAGGAGCCGGCCCAGCGGTCGTCCGGGGCATAGCGCGAGGAGGCGTCCCTGCGGTAGGTGGCATTCACCGCATAGCGGCCCTTGAAGTCGTAGGCGAGTCTGCCGTAGAGGCCCATCTGCGCGGTCTTGCGTATGGGTTCGGTGACGGTGTAGTGGCCGTCGCCCACGGAGATTGCGGAGATGGTGGGGTCGATGAGGTTGTTCACCGAAATGCCTATCTGTTTGTAATGGGTGTCCTGCCAGTCGTAGCCTATGCGTGCGGAGATTTTGTGGGCTTTCGCGAAGCGGTGGCTCCAGCTTGCGCCGGCATCAACCTCCTGGTTGGCGAAATCGGTGCGGGTTTCGCGGTAGTGGTTGGGGGCGGTTCCCTCATCGACTCCTTCCACCTCCGAGCTCCGGTACTGGCCGAGGATGAAGCGGTTGTTGATGGAGTACGAGACGCCCGCCACGATCTCCTTGAGCAGAGTGGCTTCGAGGGCGTTGCGGAACACGAACCCGTGTTCCTTGCTGCGCTGGTAGAGGGAACCCGCTTCCATGGCGCTGTAGTAAGGAGAAAGATCGGCTCCGGCGTCGACCGCCTGGTAGAATGCGTTTTCTCCCTGCCACCAGGGGAAGTTCCTTTCCTTATAATGATAGTTCACTCCGAGCGAGTAGCGCATCCATCTGGTGATCCGGGCGTCGAAGTTGGCCACCATCCCCAGGTTGTCGAGGCGCCCGTTGCCGTATTTGGAGTCGAGGGCGGAACCCTGGCCGAGGTAGTGGGCTCCGAGGTAGTAGTTGAACAGGTCGCCACCTCCGCGCGCCGACACGTGGAAATTGTCGGTGTGGGCCGAAGAAGCCTTTCCCGTGAACAGACTCGCCTGCATTTCGGCATTGGCTCCCTGGAAATTCTTCCCGGTACGTGTCTTTATGAGTATGGCTCCGGCCGCTGCGCGGGCGCCGTAGATGGCTGCCGCGGAGGCGTCCTTGAGTATGGTGATGCTTTCTACGTCGGCGGGAACCACGCGTTCAAGGGCGCTCTCCACGCCGTCGACCAGCACCAGAGGAGTGTTGCCGACTATGGAGATTATGCCGCGGAGGGTGGCGATGGCTTCCGCGGAAGGATTTCCGGAAGAAAGCCTTGTCACCAGCGATGCGTCGAGCCCGTCGAGCGCCGTGGCTACACTTGTAGCGGGGCGGTATTCGAGATCTTCCTGCGAAATGATGTTCTGCGCAGCCGCAAAGCTCCCTGAGCAGAAGAGCAGGATGCTTGCAAGACCTGTGAGAATGCTGTATGTCTTTGTGTGTTTCATCTTGATCATTGCTGCGTTTAAAAGGTCAGTCCGTCGTCCCATCCGGGATTCTGGGTGAGTACGCCTCCGCACAACGCCCGCTGCGCTGCCGGGATGGGCCAGAGGTAGTCGCGATTCTCGTCGAAGACGAAACGGTTGTCTTTGAATGCTATCACGTGCCCGTCATCGGAGAGGAATATCTCTTCGTCGAGTTTGAATGTCTTGGACACCGTACCGGATTTGGCGGTGGTGTAGATTTCGAAGTCCTTGATGCCATCGCCGTCGAGGTCGAAGATTCCGGGGCCTCCGAGGTACACTCCGTAGAAGGGATTCTTGCTGTTGTCGATGGCCGGCCCTTCCTTCCAGCGGATGAGATCCCACTGGCGGTGGCCTTCCATCACTAACTCCACGGTGCGCTCACGCCTGATTTCGAGTATCAGTCCGTAGTCGGAAGGATGGATGAGCTTCACGTTGGGATAGTAGCCGGAAAGCAGTTCGTCGGGGTTGGACTTCGCGTAGTCCTTGTTGAACTTGGGCATGCCGGCGCGTTCGCGTATCACGTTGATGGACACTTCCACGTCGTCCTGTTCGAGCTGCCCCAGTTCCGCCTTGGCTTCGGCGTAGGCGAGCAGTATCTCGGGATAGCGTATGAGCATGATGTCCTCGTCGCGGTTGGTGTTGTTCACCACGTCGGTCTGGAACTTGAGCGGATAGTATCCGGTAAGGGCGGTCATGTTGAAAGCTTCGCTGAGATTGTGCCCGGTGTAGTCCCTGGCTCCGGGCCCCCAGATGGTCTGCGCCATGCGGGGGTCGCGGTTGTTGAAGCT
>ERZ842401.5178-NODE-5178-length-14624-cov-3.668955_pt1 | contig 14624 bp, 14 predicted proteins | sample MGYA00521270_ERZ842401 | MGnify/ENA primary metagenome ERZ842401 (study PRJEB31892, sample SAMEA3878208) | bioreactor metagenome | biome: Moose rumen | place: Sweden | collected 2011-10 | study: EMG produced TPA metagenomics assembly of the PRJEB12797 data set...
CATCCTGATTGAAAGAAATCTGCGGCTGGTTGTTTTTATCGCCAAGAAATTTGAAAATACCGCCGTGGGCATGGAGGATTTGATTTCCATTGGAACGATCGGGCTCATCAAAGCAGTCAATACCTTCAATCCAGATAAAAAGATCAAGCTGGCAACGTATGCCAGCCGGTGCATCGAAAATGAGGTGCTGATGTATTTACGGCGCACGAGCCGACTAAAATACGAAGTTTCCTTGGACGAACCGCTGAAAACCGATTGGGACGGCAACGAATTGCTTTTGTCCGATGTGCTGGGCACGGAAGGGGATCTGGTATCCAGAGGCGTGGAAGAAGACGCGGAAAGACAGGTGCTGTCGAGCGCTTTGTCTCATCTGCCACCGCGGGAACGAAGCATTATGAATATGCGTTTCGGCTTGGAAGGAAATCGGGAAATGACGCAAAAGGAAGTGGCGGACGAACTGGGCATTTCTCAATCCTATATTTCCAGACTGGAAAAGCGCATATTAAGCCGATTGCAGACGGAAATGGCGCGATCATCATAAAAAAACGCCCCCTTCCGTTACGGAAAGGAGCGGTAAAACGAAGATCAAACATTGATTTCCTGAGCCTGCACAGATTGATCTTTGTTGGCGTCCAGGATAGGCTGGATCACTTCGGCCAGATATTTATGGGTTTGCTCCGCGGCGCAGCCAATGTAGTTCTCAGGCAGCAGGGAGGCTTCCAGCGTTTCTTCGTCCACCTGGAATGCGGGGTCGGCGGCGATTCGGGACAGCAGATCGCATTCCTTACCTTCCATTTTGACGGCGTTTGCGGCGGCGATGGAATGGACGCGGATATGCTCATGCAGCTCCTGCCGGTCCCCGCCCCGCTCCACCGCGTCCATCAAAATGTTTTCTGTCGCCATGAAGGGGAGTTCTTCTCGCAGGTGCTTTTCGATCACCTTGTCGTACACCACGAGACCGGAAGCAATGTTCAGGTACAGGGACAGCACCGCGTCGGCGCACAGGAAGCCTTCGGCCAGGGACAGGCGGCGATTGGCGCTGTCGTCCAGCGTGCGTTCAAACCATTGTTCCGCGGCGGTCATGGCCCCGTTCTGGGCGTTGCCGATCAGGAAGCGAGAAAGGGCCGTCATGCGCTCGGAACGCATGGGATTCCGCTTGTAGGCCATGGCGGAGGAACCGATCTGATTCTTTTCAAAGGGCTCCTCGATTTCCTTTTTGTGGGCCAGCAGTCGAATGTCATTGGCGAATTTGTGGGCGCTCTGGCCGATTTGGGACAGGGCGTTCAGCGCCCGGCTGTCCGTTTTCCGGGAATAGGTTTGGCCCGATACGGGCACTGCTTTTTTAAAACCCATTTTTTCGGAAATCAGTTTGTCCAGCTTCCATACCTTCTCATAATCCCCATGGAACAGCTCCAGGAAGCTGGCCTGGGTGCCGGTGGTGCCCTTGCAGCCCAGGGGCTTTAAGGTGGACAGGCAAAAATCGATTTCCTCCAAATCCAGCGTCAGATCGTTCAGCCAAAGCGTGGCCCGCTTGCCCACAGTGGTGGGCTGGGCGGACTGGAAATGCGTGAAGGCCAGGCAGGGCTGCGCGGCGTGATCCTCGGCAAACTTGGAAAGGGCCTGAATCACGGCAAGCAGGCGCTTGCGGATCAATTGAAGCGCGTCCCGCAGGATCAGCACGTCGGCATTATCACCCACATAGCAGCTGGTGGCCCCCAAATGGATGATAGGCCGGGCAGTGGGGCACTGGTCCCCCCAGGCGTGAATGTGGGCCATCACGTCGTGACGCAGCTTCTTTTCATATTCCGCCGCCGCGTCAAAATCAATATCGTCAATATGGGCGCGCATTTCGGCTATCTGTTCATCCGTAATGAGCAGGCCCAATTCCTGCTCGGATTCGGCTAAAATGATCCACAGCTTCCGCCACAGGGAAAACTTGTTCTGAGCGGAAAACAGGTATTGCATTTCTTTGCTGGCGTAACGGGTGGAAAAGGGGGAAAGGTAACCGGTGTTGTCCTGCATGGCTGTCGTCCTCCTGTAATTGAGCAAGAATCAAAGGGAAACAATCGTCATTATACATGAATTTTCCCAGCTGTGCAATGATCGGTGAATAAATCAGCGCTTTTTTCTGAATATGAGTCCGTTTTGTCTCCACCAGGGATAGTGTCGGATGCCAGTAAAGCCCAGAAGCGAGGAAACGTTTTTCAGTTCACTGATGAGCGGGCCGCCCATAACATAGATTTCTTTTCGCCAGGGATGCCCGAACAAGCCGAAGGACCAGTTCTTTTCGATGAAGAAATAATAATCACCGTTGGGATAATAGGAGGGAAAATCGCCCATATATCGTCCCTTGCCATCCGTGACAGGCTGGCAATACGGGATTTCCTCCCGAGGGGAAAACTCGAACGCCAAATGGTGCCAGTCCAGAGCGTACATTCCCTGCGTGTCCAAACGTTTGAAAATGTCATTGACCGCTTTTTCCTGCGTTTCATCCCATACGTTTTGGGGCAAATGAAACACCGTAAATTGTTTGGCGCAATGGAACAATTCCGCCATGCCAAGATGGTCCGGTTCAAAGCCATATTCACGGTATAATATATTCCACAGCGCGTCGTATTCTTCCGTATCCCAAATGACCCGCATTTTTTCCTCCATGCACAGAAAAATGCCTGCCCCGAAAAGGAACAGGCAAAGTAAACTTACTTCAGGGGCCGGATCAGGATGAGCGGCGTCAATTCGTCCCCCTGGCCGGAGGGGTTGTCCTGCATGGCGTCCTGGATTTCTTCATCCGTCAAGGGGAAGCCATGGCATTTGCCCAGCTGATCCCGCTGCAGATCGTTGGCGTCCATGAGAACTACGGGAATGCCCGTTTCCTTGTAAAGCTGATCGCACAGCTCCACGGGATTATCGGGGTTGATCAGGGCCATTTCCTTGTATACGTCAAAGCTGGAGCGGAAATAGAAGCCGTCGATGCCGCCCACGCCCTTGCCGCACACCTTGTAAAACACGCCATGGATACCGAAGGGCTTTGTAACGGCGGAGCAGAACACCGCCAACAGCACCCGGGGCAGGCCGCAGATATCGATAACCAATTGCAGCTTGTAGGGCTCATGCATGCCTACGCCGGTATGATTGATGCCGGCAAAACGCCAAAGAAGATTGGCCCAGAAGCCGGGCTTTACTTCGTCCCGGGTTTTGACGCTTTCCACGCACATGCACATGACCTTCGCGCCGAAGGACAGCACATCGCCCTCTTTATACAGGGGCCGCACATACTTTTCCACCAGCTCTTTTTGGCTTTCGCCCCGCTGAACGAAATGGGTCTGAATGGCGAAGCGGTCATATTTACGGCCGTTCTTGCCGGTGACGGTGCCGCGATCAAAGTATACGATGCCGTTTTCCTCACGGCGCTGATCTTCCAAATTCCGGGATGGGATGATGCCCATAACCATTACCTCCAAACCAAGGAAAAATACAAGGGTTATTTTACACCCGCCGAGGTATAATTGTCAATCTTTGCGCATAGTTTCCATGGGAGGGATGCGAATGCGCGCGGAGCATTGGATGCTGTTGGCTGTGACGGGGACGCTTTTTACCGGTCTGCTTCTTTTTTCTTTGCTTTCAAGCAATCAGAGCAAGGCATACCGCTGGACGCTGCGGATTGCCTGTTCAGCACTTTTGCTGTGGATCAGCGCAAATTTAGGTGGAATAGGGCTGAATAGCTTCAACCTTGTCCTTTTTTCCTGTTTCGGAATTCCCGGCTATGCGGCCCTGTCTGTATTATCAAAGCTTTGAATTTCATTTCTCTCTTCCTTGAACGATTACTTCTGCCTGCACCGCAGCCTGTATATATTGGGACCGCCAGTTGAAAGCCTCCCAATCCGGGATGGTGAGAAAATATTTTACAGCTACGTTGCCAAAGCCGATTCCATCACAGCTGATAGATTGAAGATGGGAAATCAGCGACAAAATGTCTTGCCGCAGCCAATCACGAAGAACTTCAAGCTCTGGATTGGATCCGGGAGGATATTGTGCTTCACAAAGAAGCGATACTTTGAGAACGATGGGAGTTTTGCTTATATCCACAGACAGCGAAGCGGGCGTTCTGGCCGTTATATGCAGCGCATCGTCGCCCTGCTGAACGGTCAGCGCCTCCACGTGCCCATTGATCAAATGAATAAGCGCCATTTCATAGCCTGTTAAATACCCGCATACGGAGATTCCATTCGTAGCCGCTGCGCCGAACATTTCGATGGCCTCCATACTTTTCCGCGGCAGGCTGCCAGCCTTTGTATTCAGGGATTTTTCTCCGTTTTGACCTTCCAAATCCATAAAATTGTTCACCGCACCGAGAATAAAGAGGGGATCGCTGAATCCGAACCCCAGATCCCTTACGCCTGCGCAAAGGTCCGTACTGGGCGTAAAGCCTTTTCCGGCGTTGCTGGCAAGGGTGTTTTCCGCGTAGCGGCTTAAACGCATGCCAACATAAGGCTTTTGCTGCTTTGTAAATTCCAACGCATCGCCCTGACATATGATCACCGCCGCGGAACAGCGGAACCGGGGCAAAGCGTCAATCTGCTGAAGAAGCGAGATAAAACCAGCTTGCCTTGATATTGCTTCCCCGATGACCACTTCCCTTACCTGAGAAAAATTCAGTCTTCTGGGCGTAGTAGCATTCAGCATGGAAACTGCGTTGGAAAAATTGCCGCCTTCAGCCTGCAATAGCAAATATCCCGGTTCTTCCTGATTTGATGGAGAGGAGCTGGCGGCAGACGAATTGGCGGGCACTTTGATTGCAACATGGCATCGATTTTCGCTCGTCTGATCAATAGCCAAAACGATGACCAGCAGTTCTTCTTCCACCTCCCGTTCATTGCAGCCTGTAAGGAGAAGGCAGCATAGCATCAAAACACAGAATATTCGCTTCATGCCTTTTCCTCCCTGATTCTCCTGCTGTGGGTGCGGATTATGCAGAGCAGGCAAAGAATCGCTGTAAGAAGAAACGATAAAGCTCCTCTCCACGGCGCCGCATAAATGATGAACTGTTTTGTAAGCGCCGTATCGATCACGCAGGAAGGAAGCATCAGAACCAGCAGGATCGGCTTAAGAAAACGGGGCTCCTTTTTTTGTCCCATTCCTTTTGAAAACGTCATGGCGGCATGGGCTATGCTGACGCTCAGGCTGAGCATAAGCAGCAGCAAAAGAGCAATAACCTCCAGGCTCCAGGCGGGAATGGAAGGGGTCATATGCGTTACAAGCAGCAGCCGCCACCCTAAGGCGTGGGGCCTTGCCATGGCATAGTAGGGGAGCAGCCATATGCTGACGCCATACGTAATCAAAGCGAATAAAATAGCAATAAAGACAGAAGAAAAGCCAAAGCTTGCTTTTTGCTTGTGAAACACCTGTTCCGCCGGCTCCGCGCTGATCAAAGGCCATAGCGCGGCGGATAACGAACCGCACATCCAAAGACTTCCTTTCAGAATAGAGCTTATCCCACTGCCCATAAGCGGAAAAAAGTGAGAAGCTTTGCCATGCGGGATGGCGATCAAAAAGCAGTACAAAAGCAATATGCCTACGATCCATTTAAGAAAGCTTCCCAGATGCGGCAAAGCACGTTCCTTTCCGCTGCCCAAAGAATAAGCGCAGGTGAAAGCAACCGCCAGGGCCCCTTCCCAGACGCTGTGATCCGGCATCACATCACGAATCAAGGCGCATAAGGCATAAAAGGATATAAAACCGTCAAACAAAGGAGAAATGGATAAAAGAATAAAGAACAGCCTCGATGCTTTTTTCCCTGCGGCAAAAACAATGGGGTCATCACATCCGTTGGCATGGAATAATAAGTATTTACCCATGCAAAGCATTGCGGCGGCATAGGGACCGATCAACAGCAGCGAAATCCACCCGGGCGTACTCACATGATCGTACAGATACAAAGAAAAGCCGATCCATAATTGAGCGTATATGACCATAGCGCTTAAACCGCAGCGTTCTCGCGCAAAAGCGCAAACGCGCTGTTGCTCTGCGGCGCCTTCCGAATGAACGAAAGAAAGAGTTTGCTTCGTCATGTTTTCTCCTTGGGCTGATTCCAGGCGCGCATGGGGCCGAGAATTCGATTCATGAAAAAGGGATTCGCGATAGCTCCCCGAAGTCTTTGCCGCCATACCGGCTTTCGAAGAATTGCGTCTGGATTGGCCGGGCGCTTGGGAACCGACGGCGCAAAAAAGGGCTGGTTCAGGCTTGTGACACAAAAGCAGCGCGTGAAAAGAGCAAACATGGCGAAGATCATGCCCGGATATCCGCCGATACCTGCCCCCAATACCAGGATCAGCTGCGCAATGCGAATGGACAGGGTGATCGGAAAGGATGGCGCCGCATAGCTGCCCAAGCCGCTCAGCGCCACCACGATCAATACCAGAGGGCTGAATAATTCCGCTTCTACCACAGCTTGCCCCAGAATAAGCCCTCCAACGATGGACAAGCTGGCACCCAGGGCCCCGGGCACTCGGGTGCCGGCTTCATTGATCAGGCTGAAAATGAGCAGCATGATCAGCAGCGAAGGAAATAAAGAAAGGGGCACCTTGGCCTGGCTTTCGATAACCGACGTTAATAATGACAAAGACATGCCTTCCGGATGATACACGGTCAGGCAGATGAAAACGGCTGGCAGCAGCAGCGAAATAAGAATTCCTGAAAGGCGGAGAAGTCTTAGAAAAGTGCCGTATTGCCAGCGCATGGCCGTATCGTCAGGCGCGTGGAACAGATGCAGAAACCCGGATGGAAGCGCCAGGGCAGAAGGGGCGTTTTCCATCAGGATCACGATCTGGCCCTCATTGAGGAAGCTGACGGCCCGATCCGGCCTTTCCGTAGCGGCCGTTTGGGGAAGAAGCGAAAACGGCTGATCTTCAATAAGCTGTTCCAGCATGCCAATGCTTGAAACATAATCAATATTGATCCCCTCCAGTCTTCGCCGCAATTCGTCTACGTTTTCTTTTCTGGCAATGCCGTTCAGGTAAAGCATACAAACGCGGGAAGGAATTTTGTTTCCAACAGCGGCGGCCTCGATGATCAGAGAGGGCGTGCGCATCATTCGGCGCATTAAAACGGTATTGTCCCGCAGGGATTCCGTAAAACCCTCATGGGGTCCTGCAATGACCGATTCATTGATCGGCTCGGAGATCCCGCGGCGGATGAAGCCCTTCACATCGGCTATCAGCGCGCCGGGCATCGTGTCCACGATCAAGGCCGCATCGCCGCTGAAAACCCGGCTTAGGGCAGTAAAAAGCTGCGTGGTGGGGGAGACCGAAGCCAATGGGAGAACCTTTTCCGCTAAATAAGAGTCGAGCGAAAGTTCATTGCAGGGTGCAGCATGCAGCAGAGGTTCCATCAGATAACGCTGCACGGCTTCGCCGTCCGCCATACCATCCAAATAAAGAACAGCGGCGGGATGCCCCAACACGCTGAACTGACGCAGGATCACATCCTCGCTTTCGCTGACATGGGCAGCATCCCGAAACAAAAGCAAATTTTGCTTGAAATCCTCTGTGATAACGCCGCTTTTCTGCGGATTCCAAGATGGATTCTGCATTATGTCGCGCCTCCTCCCCACAAGATATACATAGTATGCTTTTTCGGCGTTTCCTTTATTCGTATAACAAAAAAACCGCCGCGGAAGCGACGGCTATAAAAACGGTGATTCATTCATCCAGATAGTCCATGCCAATGGGGAGCGCGGGCCGCAAATCCTTTGCGGGCTCGTTTTCCCGCCTTTCCCGCAGCGCGCGCAAGCGCCCTGTTCGCTCCTGCACCCTGAGGCCCAGCATAGCTTTGCTTTTATAATGAGAAAGCAAAGCCCGGGTGCCCATGGCAGCAGGGATTGCGGCAACCGGTCCCGCAGCCACAGCCGCAAGCGCGCCGACTCCCATGGCCGCTCCGGTTTTGACCATCCGCTGGACGGCATCGCTGAAACCGGCCTTTCCAGTCTTTCTTCCCATGATCACTTTCATTTGCTCAGTTACGGCAATAATGGCAAACGGCGCCGCTGCAGAGAGCGCGTCGATCATGCCGCTGTCATCCAGCAGCCCCAAATCGACGGCAACGTTATCCGCGTAAGATAGCCCCGCCGTCACGCTGTCCATAAAAGTATCTTTTTTCCTTTTGGTATACTTTTTAACCACTTCATTATACATCGGCATATCAAAACACCTCCCCGTGACGTAAACTTTTATGATTGAGATGATTTTGCACGCTTTTATTATAACTTTTATCAATTTAAAAATCAAGCGAGTAAATAAGGCAGCAAAAGGGCAAACAAAAACGCACGGGAACCGGTTCGGATCGCTCGTGCGTTATTTGCGTTCACTTAAGTAAGCGCGTTGATGATCGTAACAATGATCCATGCCCCGGCCCCGATGGCGATCAGCCAGGTTGCTTGACGCAGCATGGCGGTGATCCCGTCCGCCTTTTTGGACTTCTGCTCCTTTTTTTCCTGAAGCAGCTTTTCAGCTTTTTCAAGACGGGAACGAAGGGAGGCGATTTCCTTGCGCATTTCGTCCGCCGTTACATCCGCGTCATGGAAGCCATCCAGCATTCTTTGCTCCAATTCGGTCTGCTGTGCGGACAGGCGTTCGTTTTCCTGCGAAAGCTTTTGCTGATCTTCGCTCAGTCCTTCGGCTACAAGGGTCATTTCAGATGTAAATTCCTCCACCATCTGCCCCATATCCTTTCCCTTTAAAGGGGAAAGAACTCCGTTCATAAAATCCTTGGCCGACTGAACGATATTCTTGGAGGCGTTAGGTTCGGGAATCAGGTCGGTTTCATCCTGCTTATTCATGGTTATACCAGGCGGATTCCTTCCGCCGCCTGCTCGGATTGATAACGGGCCAACAGCTTTTTGATCCGATTATAGGGATTCAGCAAATTGGACAGGGTCCGGTCGTGATTCAGGGTGGCGATAATATAGGAAATATATTTGCTCAGGTCCGCCTCCACAAACCAGGGAGCGGCCTGCACTTCGGGGCGGCGGTAGGTCAGGTTGCTGGCGATGACCTTGGTCAACAGTCCGTCTTCATAGGCTTTGTTGAAGGCTTCGATACCGCTGGTAAAGAAGGCGAAGGTGGCCACGGCGAAAATGCGGTTGGCCCGGCGCTTTTTCAGCTCCTGGCACAGATCCAGCATGGAATCGCCGGAAGCGATCATATCGTCCACCACGATCACGTCTTTGCCTTCCACATCGGCCCCCAGGTATTCATGGGCAACGATGGGATTCCGGCCGTTGATCACAGTAGTATAGTCGCGGCGTTTATAGAACATGCCAAGATCCAGGCCGAGTACGGAGGAATAGAAAATGTTGCGCTGCATAGCGCCTTCGTCGGGGGAGACAACCATCATGTTTTCTTTGTCGATTGCAAGCGTCTTTTCGGTGCGGCAGAGGGCTTTGATCATTTGATAGGTGGGCATCATATTTTCAAAGCCGATCAAAGGCACCGCGTTGGCTACCCGGGGATCATGGGCGTCGAAGGTGATAATATTGGTTACGCCGTATTGCTGCAGCTCCTGAAGGGCCAGGGCGCAGTCCAGGCTTTCTCGGGAGGAGCGCTTATGCTGACGGCTTTCGTACAGCATGGGCATGATCACGTTGATCCGCTTGGCCTTTCCCGCGATGGCGGCAATGATTCTTTTCAGATCCTGAAAATGATCGTCGGGAGACATGGGAACCTCCACGCCGTACATTTTGTAGGTTTTATTGAAGGCGCACACGTCAACAATGATATAAATATCATAGCCGCGCACGCTTTCTTTGATCACGCCCTTGCTTTCGCCGGTGCCAAAACGGGGACAGTAGGTTTTGATCAGGAAGGAATCGCGGTTCGCGCCGGGAATGGTGTAGAATTCTTCATCCTGGGTTTCCTGGAGAGAGTTCCATTTTTGCAGCCACGCATTTACTTTGTTGCCCATCTCTTCACAGCCGGACATGGCGATGATGCCAAGCGGCCCCACAGGAATTGTCTTCAGATCTTTGCCCCATTCGGTCAGAAAGCTGTTCATACGATACCACCCCTTCGTAGAATATGCTCCATTCAACGGACCCGTTTGTATTATACATGATTTTTTTGCCGCTGGGAAGATGAAAGATCGGAAAATTGCGCTTTTTGGCAAAAACGCAAAAAAATGAGCGAAACGATGACACATTGATGTAAAAAATGGTGGAATATTGAAAGAAAACTAAATCACAAACCCTCCATTGACGCCTAAAACCTGTCCGGTAATGAAGGAAGCGTCGTTTCCTGATAGGAACAGAGCGGCTTTTGCGATATCCTCCGGCGTACCCAGACGAAGAAGCGGCGTTTCTTCCTTCAGCGCGGCAAGATCATCTGTGCTGTACTCCTTGATCATATCTGTATCGATCACGCCGGGGCAAAGACAGTTTACCCGGACGCCGGAGGGGCCAACTTCCTTGGCCAACGCTTTTGAAAAGCCGATCAGGGATGCTTTGCAGGCGGAATAAGCCGCTTCGCAGGAAGCTCCCACCTGGCCCCACATAGAGGAAATGAATAAAATGGAACCGCTTTGTAGGGAAATCATGCCGGGAAGAAATGCGCGGGAGGCGAGGAAAGCTCCCCGGACGTGAACGCTGAAAAGCTCGTCCCACTCATTAACGGACATATCCTGGATCAGCCCGGTATAGGCAGTTCCGGCATTGCAGATCAGCGCATCCAAATGAGAAAAAGATTCCAGCACTTGCCGAGCCATCCGCGCCGTTTCTTCCTCGTTTCCCGCGTCGCATTGAATAGCAAGCGCACCGGTTTCTTTTGCAAGCGCGAATGCTTTTTCTTCGCTTTGATGATAAGTAAAAGCTGTTCTCCATCCTCTTTGGGAAAAAAGGCGCACCATGCCGGCTCCGATCCCCCGGGATCCGCCGGTTATCAGCACAGTTTGCATTGGTTTATTCCCCCTAACAAAAGCAATGGCGGGCAGACCATCAGGCCTGCCCGCGTATTTTTAAAAGTTTGAACCGTTCCAGCCCCAATGCTCCGTTTCTTCGTATTCCACATAAATGCCGTCAGCTGGAATGGAAAGGGTGTCCTCCAGCATAGCGGTGATTTTTTCGGTCATCTGCTCGTAAGCATCCTTTCCGGCGCGGCCGTAAAGCTTTACGTTCACAAAAGCCAGCGGCTTTTGGCTGTCGCCTTTAAAATACAGGCGGCAGTTATCCTCAAACTGCAGCATCAGCCAATTTTCACTTTTTCCAAGACAAGAAATGGCCTGCCCCAAATCCTTTGCCAGCTTCTTTTCAGCCTCCTGGCTGATGGAGCGATTGACCCTGGTGTGAATGAAAGGCAAACGAAAAACCTCCTCGAATAGCGGCCCGACCGCTTTATGACCTTATCATTATATCAAAAACATAAAAAAATGTAAATGCTTTGTAAAAATCGAAATTGGAGCAGGATTTTTACCGTTTCATTGCGAAATAATAAAAGAATTATGTCATTTGATGGCTGACGCCTTCAGAAGGAGCTTGCATGAAATGCCCGAACTGCGGTCATTGGAACCGCGCATCCTTTCCCCGCTGCTTCCAATGCGGCGCAGAACTGCCTAAAAGCGGGGAAGCAGAAAACAACGGGGCACGCCCTGAAATGCCCAAGGGCGGCGCTTCTAAAATATATATTCAAATCAATGAAGAAGGAAAGGCCACTTCCTCTGAGGATTCCAGGGATCAGCTGGCCCGGGAAATGGAGGATTTGCTGCAGCGGAAAAAGCGCGGGGAAGCGGAGCAGCGAAGGCTGAGAGAAAACAGCGCCGTGCAGGGCTTTGCCCCTTCTTTCCGCACGGCGCAAACCATGACCGGCAGAAAAACCTTTCCCATGCCCCAAAACACATCTTATACGCAAAACGGCATGGAGGTGGAGGGCAACGTAAGGCCCGACGCTATACCGGTAGTTTCCCAGCGGATCATTGGATATGACGAAACGGCCGCGCCGGAACCCGGTATGCAGGTGAGCGAGGGCTACCGCAGCAAACGCGCGGGAAAGCGGATGCGCCCCTATCGCCACAGCTTTCTGCGCCGATTTGGCAAGCTGGCCGCGATCATGCTGGCCGCAGCCGCCATCCTGCTGGTGGGCTATGACCGGGTATATAAACCGTACATGGATCGCAGACGCGCGGAATCCCTGCAGGAGCAAACCATTATCACTCCTTCCATTCTCAATGAAATGCCTGCCCATATCATTCGAATCCCCGGGGAGGAGGGGCAGATTTACTGGATCACCGAACTGAAAACATCCTATCCAGTCGTAGGCGGCTACGCCACGATCGAAGTGGCGGATTATAAATGGTATGAAACGCTGGCCAATATCACCGAAGAATCCGTGACCGCCACCATCAGCCCTTATCTGCGTACCAGCGCCGGGGAACAAAAGCAGATGCAGCAAATCACCTTCCAGGTGGACGTGCCGGAATCAACGCTGGAATTGGTCAGCCCCTCTTCCGCAAGGTCCCAGACATACAGCAAGCTGTATGAAATTCAATTTCGTGTAGCCCGGAACAGCGCTGTTACCATAAACGGCGAGGATTATTCGGACCTTGTCAACAACACCGATGGCCTGATCACCTATAACGCGCTGGTTTTTCCCATCGGCGACAATGTGTTTGAAATCACTACAAGGGCCCAGTACTGCCGTGAAAAAACAGAAACGGTGATTATTTACCGGGAGCCGCAGCAAATCCAGCTGGATTTGGCGGCGGATATCGGCACCCGCTATTCACCCAGCCGCATACAGGATCCTGTAACGGGAGAAATGTACGAACCCTATATGACCATCAGCGGCACTACCCTCACCTGGGCCGATATCACGGTGGAAACGCCGCATGTGAACCTGGACACCACCCAGCTTGCATTGAACGGTACATTTTCCTTTCAGGCCGTATTTGATAAAATCGGCTACAACACCATCATCATCACCGCCTCGGCGCCCGGTTATAAAACCAGCGTAGTGGAGCATCAGGTTTACTATGTGCCCGTAGCCGATATATATACCCGCAAGGCCTGGAGCATGAAGGATCAATACACGGATTACCTGAACAATTCAAACGCGCGCATTTCCAATACGCAGATTTATCAGTGCGATGGTACGATTACAAGTATCTTATCCAATAATCCGCAAATCGCTGTTTTGGAATTATCGGGCAATACGCCTCGTTCCATTACCCTGACCAACAATACCTATGATACCTGGGAGGTGGGGTCTGTATATCGTATATTCGGAGACGCCTACGGCGTTTACAACGGGACCCCCTGGCTGAACGCCCGATACAGCTACATCCAGAGCAAAAAAGAATAAACAGAAAAAAGAACCGGCGGATTTTTCCCTGCTTATGGGAGAATCCGCCGGCTTTCATTTTCACGCCGTCTGTGCCATTCATTCCAGAAGGCGGTAAAGCCATCCCGAATATAATCTTCTTCGGGTGTTTCTTTGAGGAGACTTTTTTGATAATATGCCTCCACCTGGTCCGCAAACATCAGCACCTGATCCCGGTATGCAAGGAAGGGAACCCGTTCGATCGTGCCGGCCATGGTTTCCAGTTCGATCATATCCCCGTCATGACGCACGGCCCAATCGGTGCCGTAGGGATCGCCGTCCAATTGAACGCTTTGCAAGGCGCTGTCGCAGGCGTACATATAGAAGCCGTGATTGGGAAGCATCTGATTCCCGTTTACGTTCAATTCAATATGATCCTCTGTCAGACTGCGCAGCAAGAGCAGGCCTGTGGAGCTGACCGTGCAATCATCCTCCAGGATTTCATCTCCGATGATCACCCGTACATGGCCATGAAGGCATTGATCGGCGGGGTCGTCCTTCCCATCGTCCATGATCCACCAGAAACGGGTGGCTTCGATTTGAAACACAATTACTTCTCCTTTTATATTCGTTTGAAAGCGGCGATTTCGCCTTCTGAAACGGAAACCATCACGGTTTTTTGATTGGTATAGATCACAAAGCCCGCCGGGGAGCCCCCGGGCTTTTTCACATATTTGCGCAGCGTATAATCAACCGGAACAGCCGTTCCCTTTCCTTTGGAATACCAGGCGGCAAGCCGCAGGGCCATGGCCAGGGTATTGGGGGAGGGCTGTTCGGCTTTGATGATCACATGGGAGCCCGGCATATCCTTGGCGTGCAGCCAGGTATCGCTGCCCTTGGCGGAACCAGTGACCCGGTCGTTTTGGGCGCTGTTTTTGCCCACGATGATTTCCGTGCCGTCGGCTGCTTCAAAGCGCATGGGGGCGCTCTCCGGCTGCTTGGGCTTTTTCTTTCCGCCCTTGCCTGCTGGGGCAGGCTTCAGGATACCACCGTCCTCCAGGGCTTTTCGTACGTCGGCCATATCCTGCTCGGTTTCGCTTTCCTCCAGATCGAACAGCGCCTGCTCCAGCAGCTCAATCTCTTTGAGCGTTTTTTCCTTTTGCTCTTTGGCTAAATCCTGGGCCACCCGGGCCTTGCGATAACGCTTGAAATACTTCTGGGCGTTTTGCGCGGGATTCAGTGCCACATCCAGCGCAATTTCGATCATACCGCCCTGGGGATCATAGAAATTGGGAAGCTGCACGGTTTCCGCGCCCCGGCGCCCCA
>ERZ842401.5179-NODE-5179-length-14620-cov-4.288568_pt1 | contig 14620 bp, 9 predicted proteins | sample MGYA00521270_ERZ842401 | MGnify/ENA primary metagenome ERZ842401 (study PRJEB31892, sample SAMEA3878208) | bioreactor metagenome | biome: Moose rumen | place: Sweden | collected 2011-10 | study: EMG produced TPA metagenomics assembly of the PRJEB12797 data set...
ACGATACCTACAACACCCTTTTTCCATCCTTCATTGTAGAGCACAATGGCAGGCTGGTGCTCCTGACTTTCAAGACGCTCCACAATCTGGTTGGCCTCCTCGCTCATCTGCTTGTCGATGTCCTTGCGCTGCTCGTTGTACTCATTGATGTGAATAGCGGCTTTCAAGGCACGCTTGAAGTCCTTCTCAACAAGCAGGTCGACCGTTTCGGTTCCGTTCTGCACGCGACCGCTGGCATTGATGCGCGGACCAATCTTGAACACAATATCGCTCATGTTGATTTCGCGTCCAGTGAGTCCGCTTATTTCAATGATGGCCTTCAGTCCTGTGGAAGGATTCTGGTTCAGCTGCTTCAGGCCATGGAATGCCAGGATGCGGTTCTCGCCCATCACCGACACCATGTCGGCAGCAATGCTCACGGCACAGAAATCGAGCAGCGGGATGAGCTGCGAGAAGGGGATGCCATTGTTCTTGGCAAATGCCTGCATGAACTTAAAGCCGACACCACACCCGCAAAGGTCCTTGAAAGGATAGGTGGAGTCTAAGCGCTTGGGATTAAGGATGGCCACGGCACAAGGCAGCTCGTCGTCGGGCACATGATGGTCGCAGATGATGAAGTCGATGCCCATCTCCTTGGCCTGGCGAATTTCGTCGACGGCCTTGATGCCACAGTCGAGGATGATGATGAGCTTCACACCGGCTTCGGCTGCATGCTCCAGTCCTTTCTGGCTGATGCCATAGCCTTCTTCGTAGCGGTCAGGAATGTAATATTCAATGTTTGAATAGAATTGCAAGAGGAACCTGTACACCAGGGCTACGGCCGTGCATCCGTCTACGTCGTAATCGCCATAGACCATAATGCGTTCCTTGCGTCCCATGGCATCGTTGAGCCGGTCTACAGCAGCGTCCATGTCGTTCATCAGGAATGGGTCGATGAGTTCGCTGAGCAATGGACGCAGGAAACGCTTCGTAGCCGATTCTGTGCGAATGCCCCGCTGTATAAGGAGTTGGGCCATGATGTGACTCATGCCCAACTTCTCGGCCAGTTCCTTAGATTGCTGCTGGCGTTCGGGTGTTGGAGGTTGATAATTCCATTTAGAATTCATGTACCCTCCTGCTTATTAGATGCCCAGTTTCTTTCTGATGTCCTTGGGAATGGCGTTCTTGTTGACAAGGAAGTCCATCGTATTGGCAGCGATGAAGGTCTTGGTCATGTACCAGGTGCCTTTGTAGTTGCCCGTCTCGCCCCATGAGTTCTTCACCATGTAATACTCCTTACCATTCTGGTCCTTTGCCACGCCGTAAATCAGCATGCCATGGTCGTCGGTCAGTTCCCAGTTGTCGAAACGCTCCTGGCGCAGTTCCTGGGTGGCTGTTATTTCAGGTACATTCACGCCCAGCGAATCGATGACGTTCTTACGCTTGGCAGGAGCCAGCTTCAGCCAGCGGGCCATGTCGCTACCGGCCAGACTCTTGGCTGCCTCGCCATCAATGGCATAGGCCAGTCCGTCGCGTGTAAAACCTTCTTCCGACACGTCGCCGCCCCATGCGATGGTGTAGCCTTTCTCAACGGCATTGTCGATGACTTTCATCATCTCGTCCATAGGCAGGTTGTAGCTCAGCGGGAAGCGCCAGTTATCCTGTACCTCTACGGCGAAGCCCGTGTAGAAGGGATGGTGGGTATAGCTGGTGATGCTCACATAATCGTCGAGATTGATGCCAAGGCTCTCGCAGAATGATTTCGGCGTGTATTCCTTGCCCTCGTAGGTAAACTTCTCAGGGCACTGGCCAAGGTAGGCGTCGAGAATGCCCTGCAAGCCGACCTTCCACTGATTGCTGATCTTCTTGGCTGAGCTCTTGGCAATGGCTGCCACATAGGGCTCCAGCAGTGAGAAGAACTCATTGAAGTTGTTCAGAGAGTCGCCATAGAGCGAGCCGGGGAATGGCATGGCATCTTCGGGGCAAATGCCCCAGGTCTTCATGGTGGCCAGCACGTCCTCAGCCGAGCCGCCCTGCGAGAACTGGCAGTCGCCATGGTAGCGCACGACCTGGATGGCACGGTCCATGTAGGTCTTGTTGGCCACGAAACTCTCGCAAAGGTCGTAGGTCTTGCCCGTGGCTTTCAGGATTTCAGCTTCAAAGAACGAAATGGTGCTGTAGTCCCAGCAGGTGCCGCTGCGGTTCTGATCCTTAACGCTGGTAATAGGGTTTTCCTTGATGGTGGTAAATACTGGCTTGTTGTCAGTCTTCTGCTCAGCCTCTTGAGCCTGGGCGCCCATGGCCATTGTGGCTAGCAGGGCAAGTGATAAGATTTTCTTCATTGTTATTTTTTGTTTTAAGTTTTCTGATGATGGATGATTTAGCGTTCCTGCATGAATTGCTCCAGTTCCTGCGGATGGTAAGGAATGCGCTTGCTTCCCATGAAGCGACAGCCATCAGCGGTAATCAGCAAGTCGTCCTCAATGCGGATGCCGCCGAAATCCTTGTAGGTTTCCAGCTTGTCGAAGTTGAGGAACTCGGCGCAATGCTGTTCTTTGCGCCACAGGTCGATGAGGTGCGGAATGAAATAGATGCCCGGCTCGTCGGTGACGACGAATCCTTCCTGTAGCCTGCGGCCCATGCGCAGGCAGTTGGTGCCGAACTGATCCAGGTTGGGGCGGGTCTCCTCGTCGAAGCCCACGTATATCTGTCCCAGACCTTCCATGTCGTGCACGTCCATGCCCATCATGTGACCCAGTCCGTGGGGTAGGAACATGGCGTGTGCTCCGGCACGTACAGCCTCTTCGGTATCTCCCTTCATCAGTCCCAGCTCCTTCAGGCGGTCGGTCATCAGACGGCAGACGGCAAAGTGCACGTCGGCATACTTCACGCCAGGCTTGGCTACTTCCAGCACATAGTCGTGGCAAGCCTCGACAATGCTATAGATTTCCAGCTGACGCTGAGAGAATTTGCCGTTGACAGGCATGGTGCGGGTGTTGTCAGAACAATAATCGTTCAGTTCGCAACCTGCGTCGCAGAGAGCCAGACGGCCATCTTCCAGCAGGGCATCGCTAGGATTGCCATGCATAATCTCCCCGTGCTGACTGAAGATAGTGGCAAACGAGACACCTTGTGCCAGACTGCGGGCAATGCCATCTACCTGTCCGCCTACGAAACGCTCGGTTACCCCTGCGCGAATCAGCCGCTGAGCGGTGGTGTGCATCTCATAGCCAACATCGCAAGCCCGCTCAATGGCGGCTATCTCCTGCGGTTCCTTCGTAGAGCGCATCTTCACTACAGCCTTAATGAGTGCCAGCGATGCGGTCTCCTTTTGTCGTGAGGGATGGATGCCCAGCAAATCCATGAGCTGAATTTTCGTGTCATGGCGATAGGGAGGCAGGAAGTGGATTTTTGTTCCCTTCTTCCGGGCTGCGTCAATGATGCTTTTCAGTTCTGCCAGCGGTGCCGTCTTTCCAATACCAACTTCTGCAGCCAAGTCGGCCACGCTGGGTACAAAGCCCATCCACACGATGTCTTCAATGTCAATATCGTCGCCCAACAGCATTTCCGTGTCGTCATCCACATTAATCAGTCCAACCAGACCATCGCGGTGCTGGCCGAAATAGTAGAGGAACGACGAATCCTGGCGCATTGGCGAATAGGCATTGGCTGGATAGTTGGCTGGCGATTCGTTGTTGCCAAAGAGCACTATCAGGCCTTTTCCTACTAGATGTTTCAATTCTGTTCTGCGGCGTATATAGGTTTGTTTGTCAAACATAAATCTAAATTTTTCTGCAAAGATACACATTATTTATTAAATAAAGGCCAATTCGATGTAAAAATTCTATAAAATAGACTTTTGTGTAAGTAATTGAGTCTTTTATTTGAAATAAAATTGTAACTTTGCAAGCTGAAAGCATGGGAAAGCTAGAACGAAACACGGGTCTGGTCCTTGAAGGCGGCGGCATGCGCGGCGTCTTCACTAGTGGTGTGCTCGATGCATTTATGAAGCACGAGCTCTATTTTCCCTATGTAGTTGCGGTTTCTGCCGGGGCATGCAATGGCATGAGCTATATGAGCCGACAGCCCAGGAGGGCACGCTATTCCAATATTGATCTGCTGCGCAAATATGGCTATATTTCGCTGAAGAATCTTATTGCGAAAGGCAGTATCTTCGACCCGAATCTGCTCTATGAGCGTTTCCCTAATGATATTCTGCCCTTTGACTATGCGGCTTACGAGCAGAATCCTGCAACGTTTGAGATGGTGACCACCAATTGCCATACCGGACAGGCCGAATACCTGACCGAGAAGTCAGACCACCGCAGAATGATGGCCATCGTCAAGGCCAGCAGCTCACTGCCATACGTGGCTCAGGTTACTGATGTTGACGGAAAACCCATGCTCGACGGAGGCATCGTCGATTCCGTTCCTGTGCAGCGCGCCATTGAAACGGGGCATCCGTTCAATGTGGTAGTGATGACGAGAAACAAGGGCTATCGCTCAACGGAGAACGACCACAAGATACCTCGTTTTATTTACGGAGACTATCCTCGACTGCGGGTAGCCTTGAGCCACAGGGTGGAAGTGTACAACCGACAGTTGGAAATGGTGGAGCGTATGGAAGCCTGGGGCGAAGTGATGGTCATCCGCCCGCAGCGTCCTATGGAGGTGGGCCGGGTTTGCCGTGATCCGGAGAAGCTGGAACGCCTCTATGAAGAGGGCTATCTTGAAGGAGAAGAATTTTGTGAGAAAATAGGAAAGTAGCACTTATGTCGTATCGAATATTTTTCCCAATGCTTGTTGTCGTTTTGGTGGCCTGCTCTGGTCCCAAAAAGGAAACTGTGCCCATGGGGGAAGACTCCTTGGTGGTAGCCCCCCCCCAAGTGCCCACATTGGAAGAACTAACCCTTCCAGACACGCTGCATGAATCAGTCAATCAGATAACATATATCATTGAAAATAAGGATTCTGCATCTAATGACTTGAAGTATTATGACGATTTGTATGCCCGGCAAGATAGGGTGATGACTTTCCGCAAGAATCTGCTGCGCAATGCTGATTTTGGTGGTCGTGTAGAAGGCGTTCCCCGTGAGATTGAGGTGGCCTGGAGCTATGACACGCCCTACGGTATGGCTGAGACGCAGTTTGGTCAGTGGGGTGGCGGCACCGGCTGGACGGGACAGCCACTATATGTGCATTGGACGGAAACGGAGATGGACAGTCTGCGAAAAGGCGGCGCACCACTCAGTGAAGAATTCGGACCCGAGGAGGTGATGGTTGGCTCGCTCTGTGGTGAGGCATTCTTCCTGAACTTTCAGACTGGACGTCCCTCGCGTCAGTCCCTTGATTTGCACAATGTGGTGAAAGGAACCATGTCACTAGATCCGGAATGGATGAATCTATATGTGGGACAAGGCGTTCCCAAGGGCGAACCGCTGGGCTGTCAGGCCTTTGATTTGCTGACCCATCAGCGGGGAACCTTCTTTGCCGATCCTCGTGCATGGCGCGGATGGCAGGCTTTCGACTCGTCGCCGATTGTGGCGGGCGGCTATCTGTTCTGGCCAGGAGAGAATGGCAGTCTTTTCAAGTTTGAACGGCAACCGGGCGGTATGCTTCGGCTTGTCAGCACCTTGCGCTATCGAGTGAATGGTACTGCACCGGGCATCGAGTCCAGTCTGTGTGTATATCGCAACTATGGCTTCTTCGGCGACAACCATGGCAATATTTTCTGCGTGAACCTAAACACCATGCGGCCTGTGTGGCATGTCAGGAACCTGGATGACAGCGACGGCACCATCGTCTGTCGTGAAGAGGAGGGAACGCCTTATCTCTACACGGCATGTGAAGTGGACAAGCAAGGGACGGAAGGCACCTGCCGTGTGCTGAAGCTAAAGGCTCTTGACGGGCAGGTGGTCTGGGAACGGCGCATAGCGTGCAATCGGGTAGACCTGGGTACAAAGGTACTCGATGGCGGCATGTATTCCACCCCGCTGCTGGGAACTGGCAACTGCGAGAAGATGCTGTTTGCAAACATTTGCCGTAACAGTGCTGATGCGAGTCGCGGTCAACTGACTGCTATCAATACTGAAGACGGCAGCATTCTGTACACGGTGGACTATGGCAACTTCTGCTGGTCGTCGCCCGTGGGACTTATTAACGAAAACAACGAGCAGTTTATCTTCACAGCTGATGCCAACGGCGTGGTGTACTTCATTCGTGGCATTGACGGCGAGGTGCTTTGCAAAAAGTCCATGGGTGCCAATTTTGAATCGTCGCCATGTGTCGTGGGCAATAGCGTCGTCGTGGGATGCCGGGGTACTAAGATATATAAATTCATCATAAAATAAAGAGGAGGAATAAATATGAAACGATGGCTACCGCTGTTCAGCATATCATTTATTATTTGTCATTTGTCCTTTACCCCCGCTATAGCCCAGGGCACAGACCTGCTTTCGGCCAAGAAAGGCGTCATTCCTGGAGGATACAATTTCTGGGTCTATACCCCAGAGGATTATTACTATACGCAAGAATCGACACCACTAGTGCTTTTCCTGCATGGAGCCAGTCTTTGCGGACGAGACCTGAACCGTGCCTTACGCTATGGCACGGTGGCGGCCATCAAGATGGGACGCGACATTCCTGCACTTGTCATTACGCCACAGAATCCTGGCGGACCTTGGAATCCGAAGAAGCTGAACGACATCATAGAGTGGGTGGGCGAGAATTATGCCTACGATCACGACCGTCTTTATGTATTAGGTATGAGCCTTGGTGGCTATGGTACGCTTGACTTTGTGGGAACTTATCCTGAGAAAGTGGCTGCGGCCATGGCGCTGTGTGGTGGCTGCACACTGAAAGACCAGTCGAAGATGGGCGATGCTCCCCTGTGGATTATTCATGGCACTGCCGATCGTGCCGTCAGTGTAAGAGAGTCGCAGACGGTGGTAAACCGTATGAAGCAGGCTGGCATCACTCAGCGCCTGCGCTACGACTGGCTGCCAGGTGCCTCGCATGGCGCACTGGCTCGCTATTTCTATACGTGGAAAACCTATGAGTGGCTATTCTCGCACTCACTACGTGATCCCGATCGTCCCGTTGACCGCACGGTCAACATTACACAGAGCGATCTTAACCAAGCCTATCGAGACATGGAGAGACGCGCTGAGCAGCTGGAAGTAGAGTGACAACAATGAAATAACGAAATAAACATATTTAATACTAGAGAAAATGGGAAAAGTAATTCTTACGGGCGATCGCCCGACAGGCAAACTTCACCTGGGCCACTATGTGGGCTCATTGCGCCGTAGGGTGGAGCTGCAGAATGCAGGCGACTATGAGCGCATGTATGTTTTTATGGCCGACGTGCAGGCGCTAACGGACAATGCTGACAATCCTGAGAAGCTGCGTCAGAGCATTGTTCATGTGGCCCTCGACTGGCTGGCAGCAGGTCTCGATCCCTCGCGTTGCACCTTGTTCATACAAAGTCATATTCCTGAATTGGCTGAGCTGACAACCTACCTGATGAACCTTATCACGGTGAGCCGTGTACAGCGCAACCCCACCGTTAAGACGGAGATAAAAATGCGCAATTTTGAGGCCAACATTCCGCTGGGCTTTTTCTGCTATCCAGTCTCACAGGCTGCTGACATAACCCTGTTCAAGGCTACTACGGTACCAGCCGGCGAGGACCAGGAGCCAATGCTGGAAGTAACGCGCGAACTGGTGAACCGCTTTAATCACACCTATGGTGAAGTGCTGGTAGAGCCCAATATCATGTTGCCCGAGAATCTGACAGCCCGCCGTCTGCCTGGCACTGATGGCAAGGAGAAAATGTCGAAGTCGCTGGGTAATTGCATCTATCTGTCCGACTCTGCCGACGAGGTATGGCAGAAGGTGCGTTCTATGTACACGGACCCCACCCATCTGAATGTTTCCGACCCTGGGCACGTCGAGGGCAACGCCGTCTTCACCTATCTGGACGCATTCTCTACTGATGAGGATTTTAAGAACTTCTGGCCAGAATATCAGAATCTGGACGAGCTGAAAGACCACTATCGCCGTGGCGGACTAGGCGACATGAAATGCAAGAAGTTCCTGAACGAAGTGTTAAACCAGTTCCTGGAGCCTATGCGCCAGCGCAGGCATGAACTGGAACAGGACATTCCTGAGATATACAACATTCTGAGAAAGGGCACGGAACAGGCACGTGAAGTGGCTGCTCAGACCATGGACGAAGTACGGAAGGCCATGCGCATCGACTATTTTAACGACGCTGAACTGATTCGGCAACAAGCCGAGGCTTTCAAGGCACAATAAGCTAGAATGGCGCAGCATCCCCGGTGGGCGGCGGAAGTGGTTCGTCGCTACCGTAGGGGCTGCCAAAGCTGTCGGGTAGGGAGGCCATGTTCTCGCCATTTATTTTCGACCCAATAATCTCTCCTCCCATGGGGGGAGCGCTGTTGCCAAGACGCGTGTCTTCAGGATTCTCGAAGCGGGTGTATTCTCCACGGAACGTGAGCAGCACATCGCCCGTTGCACCTTTACGATGCTTGGCAATGATGATCTGAGCCATGCCATGCAGGTCTCTCCCGTGGTCGTCTTGATAAATATGATAGTATTCAGGACGATGTACGAAGAGTACCATATCGGCATCCTGTTCAATAGCACCTGATTCTCGTAAGTCGCTGAGCTGTGGACGCTTGCCTTCTAATCCTTCACGTGATTCTACACCACGATTCAACTGCGATAGCGCCAGAATAGGAATGTCGAGTTCCTTGGCTAATCCTTTCAACGAGCGCGAAATGGTGCTCACTTCTTCCTGTCGGCTAGAGAAACGCATACCGTTGGCATTCATCAGTTGCAGATAGTCAATCATAATGATTTTCACACCATGCTCACGTACCAGTCGACGAGCCTTGGTACGTAGCTCGAACACTGACAGGCCAGGCGTATCGTCAATGTAGAGCGGTGCACCCATGAGCGAGTTGATGCGTTTGTCCAGCCGGTCCCATTCATCAGGTTGCAATTGGCCGTTAAGAATCTTCGAACCCTGTATTTCGCAGCAATTAGAAATGAGACGGTTTACCAGTTGTACATTCGACATTTCCAGCGAGAAAAAAGCCATTGGCTGCTGATAGTCGGCAGCTATATTTTTCGCCATAGACAGAGCGAATGAAGTCTTGCCCATGGCCGGACGCCCAGCAATGATGACCAGATCGCTAGCCTGCCAGCCACTGGTAATGTCGTCCAGCTTATGGTAACCCGAGGGAACACCCGTCAGGCCGCTGGTATTTGCAGCTGCTTTCTGAATGACGTCGAGGGCATTCTTGATGACAGGATCTATCTGCGTGTAGTCCTTCTTCATGTTTTTCTGCGAGAGTTCGAAGAGAGCCCCTTCCGCCTGTTGCATCAGTTCGTCCACATCGATGGTCTCGTCGAAAGCTTTCGTCTCAATGTCGCTAGAAAATTGTATCAGCTGACGAGCCAGGAATTTTTGGGCCACAATGCGGGCATGATAGTCAATGTGGGCACTGGACACAACCCTGCTGGAAATTTCGGCAATATAGGCAGGGCCGCCAGCCTCCTCCAGCTTGCCATTGCGTGCCAGCTGTTCAGTGACAGTAAGCAAATCGACAGGCTTCTCTTCAATAGAGAGGTCTCGAATAGCGGTGTAGATAAGCTGGTTGCGTGGCTCGTAGAAGCTCTCAGGAAAAAGCATCTCGCACACCACGGCATAGGCATCTTTGTCAATGAGCAAAGCGCCCAGTACGGCGCGCTCCACCTCTAGTGCTTGTGGCTGCAAATGGGTGTAGTTATTGTCAATAGGTAGCTGACGACGATTACGCGAGCTAGGGTTCTGTTGTTCTGGCATGGTGTAAATACTTCTTATTTTCGGGGTTGCAAAGGTACAAAGAATTAAAGAGATAACCAAAGAACTATTTAGTTTTTTTTGCCTATTGTCATCCGTATGTTTCGTCTATGCCAATATTTGATTATTCTGTTATCTACAAAAAAGAAAATCAAGTTTTCCTTTTGCATTTCTCTTGATTTTTTGTACCTTTGCAGGCAAAAACGAGCACAGGCATGAAAAAAATAGGTTTCGACAACGAAAAGTACCTCAAAATACAGAGTGAACACATTCGCGAGCGCATCGCCCAGTTCGACGGCAAACTATACCTCGAACTGGGCGGTAAGCTGTTCGACGACCACCACGCCTCACGTGTGCTGCCAGGATTCCAACCAGACTCCAAGCTGCGCATGCTGGCTCAGCTGCGTGACAGCATAGAGATTGTGATAGTAGTCAGTGCTGAGGATATAGAAAAGAACAAGGTACGCGCCGACTTGGGCATCACCTATGACGAGGACGTATTGCGCCTGCGTGAAGAATTTATGACACGTGACTTCATGGTGGGCAGCGTAGTTATTACTCACTACAACGGCCAGAGTGCTGCAGACCAATTCCGTCACCGCCTAGAGCGTATGGGCATCAAAAGCTATATCCACTATCTCATCGACGGCTATCCCCACAATGTGGACCTCATTGCCAGCGACGACGGCTTTGGCAAAAACGAATATGTGGAAACCTCGCGCGAGCTGGTCATCATCACAGCCCCCGGTCCGGGCAGTGGAAAAATGGCAACCTGTCTTTCACAACTCTACAACGAGAATAAACGCGGCATCCGCGCTGGATATGCCAAGTTCGAGACTTTCCCCGTGTGGAGTCTGCCACTGAAGCATCCTGTGAACATTGCATACGAAGCCGCTACCGCCGACCTGAACGATGTGAACATGATAGACCCGTTCCATCTGGAAGCCTACGATAAGATTGCAGTTAACTACAACCGAGACATTGAAATATTTCCTGTGCTCAATGCCCTCTTCGAAGGTATCTATGGTGAGAATCCCTATAAGAGTCCTACCGACATGGGAGTGAACATGATTGGCTTCTGCATCAGCGACGATGAAGTGTGCTGCCAAGCTAGTCGCGACGAGATTATTCGCCGCTACTATACCGCAACAAACAAGCTGGCTGACGGTGCTGACAACGAGCGCGAGGTGCAGAAGATTCTGATGCTCTTCAACCAGGCTAAGATTACTACAGCTTATCGCCGCGTCACTGTAGCCGCCGCTGCAAAGCAAGAGCTGACAGGACACACCTCTGCAGCTATCGAGCTGACCGACGGAACTGTCATTACTGCCAAATCATCGCCACTACTTGGTTGCTCGGCAGCCCTGCTACTCAACGCCACAAAGCATCTGGCAGGCATTGATCATGAGGAGAAGCTTATCCCGCAGAGCCTTATAGAACCTGTACAGAAGACAAAGACTGAATATCTGGGGGCTAAGAACCCGCGTCTTCACACTGATGAAGTGCTTGTGGCCCTCAGCGTAGTTTCACAAAGCGACGAACGCTGCCGCCGTGCCTTAGAGCAGCTGCCACAATTGCGCGACTGTCAAGTTCACTCCACAGTGATGCTCAGTGAGGTTGACCGAAAAATATTCAAAAAACTGGGTTGCGGACTGACCTGCGACCCAGTTAGAAAGAAATAATTCTTTTATTACCTTATTACTTATAGCTGATACTCCAGCATTACCATGGTGTAGGGTTGTAGGCTGAAAGTAAACTTTCTCTGAGCTTTCTGTTGCTTCTGTTGCGGAGCGATGGGCTGGGCATCGTAGTTGTTTTCCTGTTCAGGCTGTCCCGTAAGTGTGGTAACGGTGACGTTCTTCTTCAGCGGGAAGCGGCTCAAGTTAATATTGGCATATTTGACTTCAGCACCAGCATTAATCAGCTTCACATAGAGTTTATGGGTCTTCACATTGAGGATAACGCTTTGTCCATAATGTACGTCTTTTTGTGGCTGCTCAATGCCAAGAGCATCACCCTCGAAACTGACGCAGTCTCCGTAGTAATACTGTCCGCTCGACAGTCCGAAGAGCTGCTGTACGTAGTAGCTGCAAGTAAGGAAGGGACGCTCGTTGTCGAAGTAAATCAGGTCGGGATTCCAGTTGGTAGCTCCCTTGCGGGCAAAGAGCGGAGCGTAAGAGGTCATACTGACCACGTCACCATTGCGCTCTACGTGAAGCAAGTACAAGCCCTCAGCCAAGGCGTCTATGAGCTTTTTATCCTTCGAAGCATATTCGCCCAGATAGACCTTTGTCTTACGGTCACGCGAATAGCTATCGTATTGGCGACTATCCAAGAAGTACTTGTTGGGCTCGTAATAGTGCTCATCGATGATAGGCATGCCCAGTTCCTCTGCCAATTTCCAGCCATTCTCCAGATCTGGGTTGCCAGGATGAGAGCCTGGGCCTGCAGTACCTACGATGACAATGTCAGGATAGGCCTTAGTCACTTTCTCATAAATATACTTGAAGCGTTCGCAGAACTCGGGCGTAATTTTCTCTTCGTTGCCCAGCCCCAAGTACTTCAAACCGAAAGGTGCGGGATGCCCTTGGTCGGCACGCATCTTTGCCCACTTTGAGGTGGCAGGGTCACCATTGGCCCACTCAATGAGGTCGAGTGCTTCCTGCGCCCATTCATCCATCTCAGACATGGGTACCACGTCCTGTGCCTGATTCTTCATGCCCCAACCACCGTTTGTACCTTGGCACGAAACGCCACATGGCAGAATAGGCAGGGGCTGCATGCCGAGGTCTTCACAGAATTGGAAGTATTCATAGTAACCTAATCCCAGCGACTGGTGATAGCCCCAGCAGTTTTTCAGGCTCTTACGCTGCTCCTTCGGTCCGATGGTAGTTTTCCAGCGGTATGTATCCCAGAAGCCATCTCCACCACCATGTACTACACATCCACCAGGAAAACGCATGAATTTTGGATGCAAGTCTGCCAATGCCTGTGCTAGGTCTTTGCGTAGACCATGTCCCTTGTAGGTATCCTGGGGCATCAGCGACAGCTGGTCAATGTCAAGGTCACCCACAGTCAGCACCAGCACTTGCAGCACTGCAGAAGGACTATCCTCAGTAGGTACCAGCACGGTTTCGTATTTTTTCCAAGAAGTAGAGCTGACGTCCAGTGTAGCGTCTGCCAGCAACTTGGGCTCCTGCCCCCATCCCTTTGCCGGCTCTACAAGCGCAATGCGCACCTGCTTGGTATTGCCGATAGTACGCATAAAGGCAGAAAAGTCGTACTTCTCACCAGCTTTCACACTGATGCCGTCAAAGCCGTCGTTCTGAAGGCCAAAGCCTTTCCATCCTTTGTAGTCGTAATATTCCTTTGCACGCTCTGTGTGCAAACGCATGTAGGTGGGATTACTTTCATTCAAAGGGTTATCCATACGTACCTGCATAGTACCCAACGAATGGCCTGGGCGTATTAGGCGCCATGCCGTTCCTGGTCCCCATCCATCACGCTCAGCTGGCGAATACTCAAACGAGCCGTTTTGCAGCAGCTCAGCATATAGTCCGCCGTCGGCACTTGACGAGATGTCTTCAAAGAAGATGCCAATAAGTTCATCGCTAATGGCCTTGCCGCCCTTCGGAGCGCTCATAGGCCGCTGGGCATAAAGTCCCATTGTGGCAACCATTAAGGCTGCACCTAATATTTGCAATCGTTTCATAAACAAATGACTTAAGTTTAAATATGTTTCACTTGTTGACAAATGTACCAAGAAAAACTCAGATGGCCCATTGGCGTGTTTTATTTAAATAGCGAATATTCAGGAACTTCCCAAGCCAAGGCGCTGGCTCCAAGCACGTCGCGCTCATGGTCATCCAGTTCCGACTGTATGATCTTCACCTTGCCCCTCATATTGCGGAAGACATGATTCTCGAACGACTCGCGGGTGGGATCAAGAATCCAATGTCCAGCCCTTGCTATACCACCAGTGACGATGATGGCTTCGGGATTGACTATCGAGGCATAGGTGGCCAACCCGATACCGAATATGTAGCCTGTGCGGCGGTAGGTCTCGATGGCCAGTTCATCGCCAGCCTCGCACAAATCCTTGATAATGCGCGGATCCAGCTTCTCCATATCGCGCATCTTCGAGGGCGTGTCACATTCTGCCATCAGCTCCTTGGCCGTCTGTACAATGCCGGCAGCAGCCACGTAAGCTTCCAAGCATCCCTCTAGGCCACATGGGCATGGACGGCCATGATCCTTGATGCACGTATGCCCGATCTCTCCGGCATAGCCACTGGCCCCCTGGTGTTCGTGCCCCTCGGAAAAGAAGCAACTGCCCAGGCCCACGCCCAGATTCAGCACGATGAAGTTTTTCATGCCATGAGCCGAACCATACATTTTTTCGCCCAAAGCAGTGTTGTGGGCATCATTCCCAAGTGCAACGGCGATGCTCAGACGATCGCGAAGCATTGAAGCCAATGGCACAATCCCTTTCCATGGAAGATTGGCTGCGTTCTCAATGCATCCCGATGCATAGCTGGCGCTGGGGCAGCTGATACCGATAGAGCGGATAGTTTCGTACCCTCCGTTGGCTTCCGAAATTTCAACGATTACTTCTGTCAGCTTATCAATATACCGATTGATGTCGGGATAGTCGGGGGTGGGGAAATTGTCATGGGCAATTACATTGCCACGAACATCCACAATGGCATAGCTGGTAACCATGTTGCCAATGTCTACGCCGATTACGCGTTTTTTAATGCTGGTTTCCAT
>ERZ842401.5180-NODE-5180-length-14618-cov-5.944998_pt1 | contig 14618 bp, 14 predicted proteins | sample MGYA00521270_ERZ842401 | MGnify/ENA primary metagenome ERZ842401 (study PRJEB31892, sample SAMEA3878208) | bioreactor metagenome | biome: Moose rumen | place: Sweden | collected 2011-10 | study: EMG produced TPA metagenomics assembly of the PRJEB12797 data set...
ATTATTTGCAAAATATGGTTAATTAACCTGAAAAAGGATTATTATGGAAAATAATCAGGACAAACTGATAAGCGTGATAATGTCAGTTTATAATGAACATGAATATATATCAGAAGCGCTAGAAAGTCTATTGAAGCAGACGTATCATAATTTTGAACTAATTATAATAGATGATTGTTCCACAGATGATACTGAAGAGATTATTAATAGATATGCATACCACGATGATAGGATAAAACTATATCAAAATGAAGAGAACGCTGGACTTACCAAGAATCTAAACAAGGCACTTAAACTTGCCAAGGGCTATTATATAGCTAGGATGGATGGTGATGATATAGCCATGCCTGAGCGATTTGAAAAGGAAGTAGCTTATCTGGAATCACACAAGGATGTGGCACTGGTTAGTTGCCAGACACAGACTTTTGGAGAAGAGAGTTTAGTGGCAGATGTAATTGAAGACTTAGAAGAACTCAGAGCTACTATGCTTATTAGACCTGTATTAGCGCATCCGGGGTTTATGTTTAGGAGAGCACTCATTGATGATGGTTTTGGTTATGATGAAACATTTAGACAAGCCCAAGATTATGATTTTGCAGCCAGATTGTCACTTAATCACAATATAGCTATAGTTACGCCTCCACTTCTAAAATATAGAGCTCATAAAGGTCAAGTCTCTGCAGTATCTAATAGTTCGCAAGCAAGCAATGCTGATAGAGTGAGGAAGTTCCTTCTAGCCAATATTGGTGTAGAGCTGTCTGATGAAGAAAATGGAACGTATCGTAAGCTCGCTTATGAAGATAGGCAGTCAGATCTGATTGATTATAAAGAGGCAGTTATTATACTAAACAAGATTATTGATGCTAATGAAAAGAGTAAAGTATATGAGCGAGAAAGTTTAGAAAGAGCGTTGTGGACTCAGATGAGTCTGTGGATAATAAGAAGTAAGAATATCAAGAACATTTTGCAATACAGAAAAATATGTGGTCCTAGTAGGCTTAGAAGAAATGTATTTCAAAAGCAGTTGTTCAAAACTATAAAAAAGAAGCTTTAAAAATAGATTAAGATACAGTGTTAATAGATTTATTGACAAAGGCTAAATCATGAAAAAACAATGTTAAACGATAAAAGGTGAGGTATAGATTACTTGGATAACAACCTTATTGATGATAAAGGAATATTGAAGATTAGCTTTTCGGAAATCCTTTTTTTTCTTTTTGCAGGATCACTATTATTTGTAAAAGGAATGGGATTCTATGAAGGACAATGGCCTTTTGATTGTATGGTCGTGGTTGCTTTCCTTTCCTATACATTACTACTTGTATTTCGCCAACATACGTTGCCTGAAATAGTATTATCGATTGTGCTAACATTAATAGGCATTGTTATATACTATACTTCAGGAGAATTGGGAGCTTTATTCCATCTTACATTTATTGTGGGTATGTTTGGAATAAAGGGTTTTAAAGTGTGGAAAGGAGCTTATTATATATGGATAGTTACATTTGTAATTCAGCTCTTTACTAGCTTTATTGGTATTAATCCTAATAATATCTATCGTATTCATGATAAGATAGGGCAGTATATAGTTAGATGGTCTCTTGGCTATACCCATCCTAATGTATTACATGTTTCATATATTGTACTCATAATGCTTATATTTGCTGTCAAGGATTACAAAGGTAAGATGCTGCTAAAAGCATCTTTAATAGCTTTTCTTGGAAGCGTTGCAATATTTATATGGTCGTTTAGTTATACCGGAATGCTTATATCTGTTGTATATTTGGTGCTGAACGTAATTTTTGACAGAATCAGTTTGGAGAATAAAGTAATTAAGGCTTTGATAAGTTTGATAGCTCCTGCAGCTATATTTTTTTCTGTTTTAGGGCCGGTTGTTATAAAAGGCAGGGCTTTCGAACTTATTGATAAAGTATTAAGCACCAGATTTACCTTGTCCAACTATTATCTTACTACTCAACCTCTTACATGGTGGGGAACTGATGATTTTGTGCTGGCAGATACATCTATAGTACTTGATTGCTCATATGTTTATGCGTTAATGCACTACGGAATAGTCTTTTTTATAATGATGGCTGTTGGACTCACAGCTGTTGTTATATGGCTGATGCAAAATCAGAGAAGGAAAGAACTGGCAATAGTGCTAGGTATAATTATAGCAGGTGTTACAGAGCCATTTCTTGCAAATACTTCATATAAAAATATTGCATTCATATTTGTATCAGAGTTGTTGTTTTTTATAATAAATAAGATAAAAACTAAAAAAAGCACTGTTGCAATAGGTGAAAAGACTATTTGTATAAATTGTAATTTTTGCTTGGAAATCAAGAGAAAAATAAAAGATGTATTAACTAAAAAATGGAGTATAATTTTAATTGTATTTTTGTCTATTATTTTAGGGATGATTGGATACAAGATGGCAGTTCAATACCCTGATAGTCTGTATTCTCTTTTATGGAAAGCAGATAGGAAGCCTTCTGTAGATGGAGATCCTTTTAGCGAGTACTACTATTTAGATATAGACAATTTACCAGAAGGATTTAATTCCTGGATATTAAGTTATAGTGATGAGATGACGCCTTTGTATAGGTATCAGGGATTTACTGTATTATTTGAATATATACGAAGAGCAATAGGTGCTGGATTAGTATGTGCATTTATCACAATAAGTATTTATGTGTGTGTTAATGTTATATGTCAAAAAAGTAGTGAATGATTTTTTGTTATTTATAAAATGATTGCCAAAAGTATTTACAAGGAATGAATATAATGGAACCGCGTCGAGAAGAAGATTATACGTTGCAACAGAAAATATATAGGAAAATATGTAATGTATTTAATAAGCAATTGCCTGATAAATTGTACTTGCAATTATTATATAGAGTTAGGATGAATCAGAAGTTGAATCTGAAAAATCCAAGGACTTTTGATGAAAAGCTCAACTGGTTAAAACTTTATGATAGACGACCTGAGTATACAATGATGGCGGATAAGTATGGAGTAAGAAATTATATCAAAGATAAGATAGGAGAAGAGTACTTAATACCTTTGCTTGGAGTTTGGGATAGGGTTGAAGATATCGATTATGATAAACTTCCAGAGCAATTTGTTCTTAAATGTACTCATGACTCAGGTAGTGTGATTATCTGTAAAGATAAGGATACTTTTGATATTGAATCTGCTAAATATAAACTAAATAAGGTTCTTAACACTAATTATTTCTATCCTGCCAGAGAATGGCCTTATAAGAATATTAAGCCTAGGATTGTAGCTGAAAAGTATATGGTGGATGAGTCTGGGACAGAGCTTAAAGATTATAAGATATATAATTTTTCTGGTAAGCCATATCTGATTCAAGTAGATTATGGAAGATTTACTAAGCATGAAAGAAATCTTTATGATCTTGATTGGAACTATATTCCAGAGGAAATAGAGTATCCTACTAATGCAGATTATAAGATTGATAAGCCACAGAATATAGAATTGATGCTAGATTTGGCAGCTAAACTATCAGAAGGAATTCCAAGTGTGAGAACAGATTTTTACAATATAAACGGGAAGGTTTATTTTGGAGAAATCACTTTTTATCAAGAGGCGGGGTTTGCAAGATTTTCTTCTGAAAAGTTTGCATTAGAATTGGGAAATAAAATATGCATAAATCGTTAGGTTTTTTGATGTTTAATATGTTATATAACAAATAATTAGTGGATGCTAAATAAATAGTATATATGCAATATCAAGATAATTGCTAGGTTTTAGTGTGAATATATGGTGTAATTGATGCATGGATTATTTCCGATATCGCTAATTATCTTTGCATCAAGGAGCCGATTTATGTATAAAAAGGTACACTCAGACGGACAGATAAACTTTCTTGATTTCAACCAGACTTGTGGTATGCAACTTGACCCCAATAACGAGTATGTCAGGTTGGCTGATAAGATTGATTGGGAACACTTAGAAGAAGGTTATGCCAACTTGTTTCCGTCTGAGCATCGTGAAGAGAATGAAAGCAACAGAGCTGCATATGCAAACACACCCGAAGAAGACCGTGATAATCTTGGCACGATGATCATGGATGCCACTTGCTCTCCTTCTAACATAAGATATCCTATGGATTTTTCACTCCTCAATGAGGCAAGAGAAAAGCTTGAAAAGATGATAGATTTCTTTCATAACTGCTATCATCCTTGGAAAAAGCCACGGACATACAGAGAAGTCGCAAGAAAAGAATATCTTGATCTGGCGAAGTCAAAGAAACGTACACAAAAGAAAATCCGCGCTACTATAAGAAAACAGCTTGGTTATGTCCGTAGAGATCTCGGTTATCTTGAAGCGTACATGGAAGCAGGATATGCGCTGCCTGCAAAGTATATCAACAATTATCTTGTGATCCTGGAGTTGTATGACCAGCAGAAGTACATGTATGACAACAAAGTAAACAGAGTTGACAACAGGATAGTCAGCATAAGCCAGCCATGGATCCGTCCAATAAAGAGAGGGAAAGTGAAGGCTCCAACAGAGTTTGGGGCTAAATATGACGTGAGCATTGATGAAAATGGATTTGCCAGACTGGAAAAACTTTCATTCGATCAGTACAACGAGAGCACAATACTCACAGATGCTCTTGAAAGATACAGGCAAAGAAACGGTCACTATCCAAAGCGTGTTCTGGTAGATCAGATTTACCGAACCAAAAGCAACAGAGATTTCTGCAAAGAGCACGGGATTGAGATGTCAGGTCCTAAGCTTGGAAGACCTCCGAAGGATGGCGGTAAGAAATCATCCAAGGAAGAGTACCAGGATAATACTGATCGCATCGAGGTAGAGCGATTTTTCAGCAGAGACAAGCAGAGCTTTGGCGCGGGGCTGATTACGACAAAACTCATGGGGACAACTTTGACTTCAATTGCCCTCTCGGTACTTGCTGCGAATATATTTGAGGCTGAGACAGGTACTTTTTTGTCATTTATTTATGTGAAGCAACTGACGATAAGTATGAGATTTGTTGGATTGATTTTGAGGCTGCATGAATACCAAAAATCGGCTTATTTAGCAGCCACTAAATAGTGATGCGAAAGAGTATGCTGATGTGTAGAGGCGAGATGGTAGAAAAAATATGATAGATTTAGAAGTAGAGGGGAAATAACACCCATGTCAAATATATTTTTCTTTATTGGAACAGAAGCAGAACTTATAAAATTATTTCCGGTAGTCATAGAAGCTAAGAAACAAAACTTGACTTATAGCATAGTTGCATCAGGCCAGAATGATATTGCTAACAGTAAAATATTGTCAGCAATTGATTGCGGAACTGTAGACCTGGAATTAAGTTCAGAACAGACTATAAAAAAGAATGCCATTGGTTTATTATCTTGGTGGATTAAAACATACAAGGATGCTGCGGAGCAGTTTCGCAAAAGGTTTCCACACACGGATTTTACAACCAGTAAAATGATTGTTCACGGGGATACTGTGTCTACCTATATGGGTGCACTAATAGGGAGAAAATTAGGGATGACAGTATGCCATATAGAGGCAGGACTTAGATCCCATAATTTGTTTTCACCATTCCCGGAAGAAATAGATAGACTACTTACAAGCAGAATTGCAAGAGTTCATTTTGCTCCAGGAGATGAGCCTGGTAATAATTTAAAAAATGCTAAGGGCAAAGTGGTTAATACATTGCAAAACACTTTGATAGACAGCTTGAATTTTTCCAATTCCATTCCGGTTCAACAAAAGGAAATAAAAGCTCTAATAGATACAGATTATTTTGTTTTTGTAATGCATAGACAGGAGAATCTTGTTAATAAAGCATTTGTAGCTGATGTTGTAAAAGAAATAACCAAAGCTTCGAAAAATAAAAAGTGTATCATCCTCTTACATAAAATTACTGAAAATGCTTTCATTAAGTTCGGCCTAATGGATGAACTTAAGAAGAATGAAAATATCGAAATGCTTCCAAGAGTGGATTATTTTGATTTTATGAAGCTATTACAGAATTCAGCTTTTGTAATTACAGATGGTGGAAGTAATCAAGAAGAATTGTATTATATGAATAAACCTTGTCTAATCTTGAGAAAGACTACTGAAAGATCAGAGGGACTTGGAATTAATGCTAGACTCTATAACGGAGAAGCTTCCGATATAGAAAATTTCATTAAAGAGATAGATGATAAAAAGTACATAGGGGGGGGTAATAACCAAGGAAAATCCTTCAAAAATAATTGTAGACACATTGATGAAGTAAATAGTGAAAATAAGACAACTATACTTTTTTTATCATGGAGAGACATAAAATCTCCTAAAAGCGGTGGAGCTGAAGTTCATACTAAAAAATTGATGGATCTTTTTGATAAGGATAAGTATAGTCTAATTAGTTTTACACCACAATATAGAGGATTAGCAGCTTATGAGACAATTGATGGTGTAAGATATATAAGAAAAGGTAATGAATTTACTGTAATTGTTGCTGCAACTATTTTTTATTTGAAAAATCATAAAAAAATAGATTATGTAGTTAATCAGTGCAATACACATAATTTCTTTACACGTTTTTGGGTGCCAAGCAAAAAGAGAATTTTCTATATCCACCAGCTTACAAGAGAAATATGGGACATAAACACTAAATTCCCGTTGAATGTGATAGGCAAAAGGCTTGAGAAATATTCTTTAAAGTTAAATCGTCATGATTATACTATAACTGTTTCTGAATCCACGAAGCAGGAGTTGATAGAATTAGGATTTAATTCTAATAAGATCTATTTAGTATACAATGCAGTCGATCCCAAGATAATAAAAGATAAAATTGATGATGCAAAGTTATCAAATAGAGATTTCATATATGTAGGAAGATATTCAAAGTATAAGGGAATCGATGCAGCTATTGAAGGCATTGGAATAGTTCATCAAAAATACCCCGATACAAAGCTAAGAATAGTTGGCAAGGCTGATAATGAGTTTATAGATGAGGTAATTTTGCCTATAGCGAAAAAGTATGATTTGACGATTGGAAATAACGATAATTGTGATATTATAATATGTGGCTTTGTTTCAGAAGAGGAAAAGCTTAGATTGATGGAAAAGTCTAAAGCACTGCTTTTTCCATCGATAAGAGAAGGATGGGGAATCATTGTATCAGAAGCAGCTGCAAGAGGGACGCCTAGCATTGTGTATAATAGCCCTGGGGCTAGGGATGCTGTGAATTTTGGTATGGCAGGATATTTGTGCGCTTATAATAAGCCGGATGAATTAGCAAAACTAATGTTTGATTCAATAGAGAACGTAAACAGATATGTTGAAATGCAGAATAGAGCATTAAGATATGTGAGCCAATTTAATTGGGAAAATAATAGAGTAGAAATAAAGCGAATGGTTGATAAGATGAATTCTAAATGAGAAAAGCGGAGTAGGACTAAAAGCAAAATACGTGGATTAGGTATCAACATTGATATATTTACGTTATGGAGGGAGATTCTTATGAATATTGTTGACTATATATACGGAAATAGGAAGGCTAGTGTGCTGACTCGTTCATATTTGATCAAATTACGAAGGATATGGATTTATATACAAGGAATAAAATCGAAGGCAATGTAATCATTGGCGAGATTTTATGACGATGTAGATAAATTCATAGACAAGTAATTTGATTAAATATGAATGAGTCAGCACACTAGTGAAATAATAAAAAATATTGCGATTGGGTTAAAACTATATTATCCATATAATATTTTTTACATGAATAAAGTTAGAAATGATAGAAATAATTCTTTGGTAAGTAATGCTATAGATTACTTTGAATCAAATGATGCGCGGATCAATTCTGTTTGTACGTGGCTGTATGATGAAAAGTCTGTAGACGTATACAGGAAATGTATTAACTTAAGAAAAACCTATAAAAAAGAATTTATCCCTCCACATTGCTATAAGGATCAGTATTTTCCAAATGATACACCTGAATTTTCTGAAAATTGGGGGGGGGTAATGAAATTATTATAGATTGTGGTGCATTTAGCGGTGATATTACCATGAAGTTCGCTCAAAAAGTCAAAAATTATGCGGCCATTTATGCTTTTGAACCGGATAAAACAAATATCATAGGACTTGAGAAGAAAAAAGCTAAAATACATGATTTACACATTGTAAAAGCTGCGTGCTCAGATAAAGATGGTATTCTTTATTTTAAAGAGCAGAGCAATTCCGGAGGCAGTCATGTAACTGAGAATGATGGGATAGGAGTAGTAGAAGTACCATCAAAAAAGATAGATTCTGTTATTGCTGGTGGAAGATGCGACTTCATAAAAATGGATATTGAAGGCGCTGAATGGGATGCTCTTCATGGAGCAAAAGAAACAATAATAAATAATAAACCAAAACTTGCTATTAGTATTTATCATAGTAATGAAGATATGATAAGACTTATAGAATATATTCATAGCCTTGTTCCTGAGTATCGATTATATGTAAGGGCGCATACAATGGGAATAGCTGAGACTATATTATATGCAATGGTATAGAATAGAGGTTTAATTAATGAATGACAGTATAGATTATCCGATAGTTTCTGTGATAATAGCAACATATAATTCACATAAAACATTAGGATTAGTATTAGATGCATTAAGAAAACAATCTTACCCACAGGATAAAATAGAAATTTTATGTGTTGATGGCGGAAGTACGGATGATACATTTGAAATATGTCATAAATATAATTGTATTATTCTTAATAACCCCAAAACAGATCCTGTCAGTGCCAAAATGATAGGATATCAAAGTGCAAAAGGGAAATATGCAATAGTAATGGATCATGATGAAGTCCTTCAGAATAAGGACAGTATCAAGATTAAGGTTGAGGCAATGAAAGCCCATCCGGAGTGTAAGGTTGCGTTTTGTTCAGGATATTTGCGCCCGGCTGACTATCCAATGCTTAACCAATACCTGTCGGAATATGGTGACCCATATTCGTTATTTATGTACAGATTTTCTAAGTATTACGAATACTATGAAAAAGATTTATCACGCAAGGCTAGGATAATAGATTCAGAAGACAATTACAGAGTTTACAGATTTGGGGATAGCTTCGGCAAGTGTATTATTGAGCTTTGCTGCCTTGCCACAATGATAGATAGAGACTTTTTTGCACAAAATACTAATTTTATGTATGATTCGCAGACCATGGTACATCTTTTTTATAAGATGAATGAAATGGGATATAAAGATGTTGTGCTAGTGCAAAAAGATCCGCTTGTGCATTACAGCGTAGATTCCATAAAGGCGTATTTGCCAAAACTAAAGTGGCGTATAGTTAACAATATTCATTATCCGGACAAAGCCGGTCAAGGCTTTAGCGGCAGGGAAGAATGGCTTGGCAAAGGGGATAAAAAATATCTTTTTCCTTTTTATTCGTTATCGATTATAATACCATTTGTGGATAGTATGGTTATGGCGATAAAGCGTAGCAATCCTGTTTATATATTGCATACATATTTCAGCTTGTATGTTACATGGAATATTGCTTGCGAATATGCAAAAAAAATGCTGGGGATCACATCTGCATTGAAATCATATGATGGTAAAAAGGTAATAAAATAGACAAGCTGAATAGATTTGGAGTTTCACATGGTAGTACCTTATGAGGAAAGATATGAAGATGAATGGGATGATTTTGTCCTTAACGATAGTATAAATGGCAACTTCTTACAGACAAGGAATTTTTATAATTATCATCCGTCAGGTGAATTTGAGGATGCGTCGTTGATGTTTTTTAAGGATGATAAGCTAGCGGCTGTGATTCCGGCAGCTGTAATGGACAATGGCTTGTCGTTGATCGCCCATCCGGGAAGTACATACGGTGGAATCGTGATTGGCAGAGACTTCGCAAATACTCCGGGTTACAACTGGATTTTTGATAAAATGCTGTCTTATTTCAAAGAAAAGGGATATGCGAAGGCAGAACTTCGTATGCATAACTGGCTGTATTCTCCGGTTGAAACGCACAATGAGCTTTGTGACTACTACTTCCAGCTTAATGGTTTTACTGTAAGAAGCGAGGTCGGGTTCTATATGGAGCTTGGTCATCTTGGGGATGATTTCACGACCGGTTTTGAGAAGCTTAAGAGGCGGAAACTGAATAAGGCAAAAAAAGCGAGCCTCACATTTAGAAAGCTGTTATCAGATAATGAGGTGTCGGATTTCTATGATGTCTTGACTGATAACATGAAGAAATTCGATACAGCTCCGATTCATACTAGAGATCAGATTTTGGATTTTAAGAACAACAGGCTTAAGGAAGTGACTTCTTTTTACGGAGTATATCACGAGGATGAACTTGTTGCCGGGAGTATGGTATGGAATTTCTGTGGCAAGAAAGTTTTTCATACCCAATATCTTGCAAGCAGACATGATGCGCTTGAGTATTGCCCTAATGAGTATCTATATGCAAATCTTATTCAGGCTGCAAAAGATGAAGGATATAGGTATCTTTCTTATGGCACGGCAAGTTTGAATCATGGCTATGTTTATAATGAGTCACTTGGCATGTACAAAGAGGGCTTTAATAAAGACAGTTATCTTAATAGATGCTACATATGGGAAAGGGATAATGCGTAAGGATCAGAGGAATGAAATGAACAAGCTATCAGTAATAGTTGCAATTTATAAAAATGAAATGAATATAATACCGTTTTATGAAGATTTCAAGGCAAATATAGCACCATATATTGATGATTATGAAATCATAATGGTTAATGACGATTCTCCCGATAATTCCTGGGATATTATGTTAGATCTTGCAAAAAAGGACAAGAAGATCAAAATTATAAAACTGGCAAGAAATTTTGGCGCAATATGTGCGTCATTTACAGGGATTAGTTTAAGTACAGGTGATTGTGTAACCGTGCGAGCTTGTGATTTGCAGGAACCGGCGTCCCTAATAATAGACATGTACAATGAATGGAAAAAGGGGGCGAAGACTGTAATTGCGGTAAGAGAAAGTCGCGAAGACCCATTCACCTCAAAAATATTTTCAAATATTTATTATAGACTCGTTCGGCTAATGGTAAACAAATCCATGCCGTTAAGTGGTTTTGATACATATTTGATTGATAGAAATGTGGCAAATATGGTTATTGATATGAATGACAGAAACTCGCCGATAACGATTCAACTTTTATGGCTAGGTATAGATATCCATCAGGTTAGTTACACGAGAAAAAAAAGGAAAATTGGGAAGTCAAGTTGGACATTTTCAAAAAAAATGAAGCTTTTTTTGGATACTTTTATGGGGTTTTCATATGTGCCTATTAGACTCATGTCGGGTTTCGGTATTATTTTTGCTATTATTGCAGTAATTATAACGGGAAAGGCAATTATAGACAGACTGATTGGCCTAACAGAGATTAAAGGATATACACCTATCTTTGCGGTAGTTCTATTTTCTTCGGGTATGATAATGTTTTCATTAGGTGTTTTGGGAGAGTATTTATGGAGAACATTTGATTCGACAAGAAATTTACCAATGACAGTTATAAGTGAGAAGGTGAATTTTGATGAATAATAGTGTATTTATATCTGATTTCAGGACGAAAAAGATGGGAAAAACAAAAAAACTAGTTATTGTAGGCGCAGGTGAGTTTGCTGGGATTGCATATGAATATTTTACTTATGATTCCGAATATGAAGTGGTAGCATTCTCAGTTGATAAAAAATACAAATCTGGGGATGAATATAATGGTTTGCCGTTAATTTCTTTTTCTGAGTTAAAAGAGAAATACCCTTCAGAGAATTATTATGTTTTTGTGGCAGTAACTTATGCCAAGCTTAATAGAAATAGAAGGGATGTATACAGACGATGTAAGGAGTTGGGCTATCATTGCGCCAGTTATATCAGCTCACATGCTTTTGTGTGGCACAATGTAGAGATAGGAGAAAACACCTTTATTTTTGAGGATAACACCGTTCAATATCATGTAAAAATTGGCAATAATGTAATACTTTGGAGTGGAAATCACATAGGACACAGAACCGTTATTGAGGATGATGTATGGTTAACTTCTCACTGCGTGATATCTGGCTTTTGTAAAATTGGACGCTCATCCTTTTTAGGAGTTAATTCAACTCTTGGCGATGAGGTTGAACTAGGAGAAGATACTGTTTTTGGAGCAGGTGCCTTAACTGTTAAAAGTCTTATAGATAGAGGCTGTGTTTATGTAGGAAGCCCAGCAAGGAAACTTGATAGAACAGCATATGAACAATTCAATGTAGAGGAGGATGAGATATGATTATCGAAAAGAAAGGATTTATCTATTGCCCGAACGGAGAACATGAATGGGAAATAAATACCTTTATGACCCCACATGTCGCTAAAGTAGAAGAAAATAAGCTACGCATTTGGGGGGGGGTGAGAGATGCCTCTGGAATTAGCAGAATAAAATATATAGATGTGTCAGAGGATGATCCAGGTACAGTTTTAGAGGTAAGCGAAAGTCTCTCCTTAGATATTGGAAATGTGGGTTGCTTTGATGACAACGGAATGATACTTGGCGACATTGTTCCGGTTGAAGATAAATTGTATATGTATTATGTCGGCTTCCAACATGTTCAGAAAGTTAAGTTCCATGCGTTTTCGGGTCTGGCAATCAGTAAGGATAGCGGAAAAACATTTATCAGGAATTCGGAGATACCTGTTTTAGACAGAACAACCACAGGCAGATATGGAAGATGTATTCATACGGTACTTCTTGATGAGGGTATTTTCAAATGTTGGTATGCAGTTATTAATGATTGGAGGGTAATAAATGGAACGCCATACCCAGTCTACAACATTTGGTACACAGAGTCTGAGGACGGCATTCATTTTCCTTTAGAAGATTCGACATTATGTGTTGATGTTAAGGATGATGAATATAGAATTGGAAGGCCTAAAGTATATAAGACCGATTCCGGATATGAAATGTTTTACACGCGAGATACTGTCACGAAAGAGTACTTGGCTGGATATGCAATTTCAAGAGATGGCATACATTGGGAGAGAAAAGATGAAGAGTTTATTCTAAATAAATCTGAATCAGGATGGGATTCAGAAATGGCATGCTATCCTGTTCGGTATCATGATGCAAAGCATAATTATATATTCTACAATGGAAATGGTATGGGCAGAGATGGTGTAGGATATGCAATTATAAAATAATATAACCATTGCATTAATTTGCTTTTGCATATGACGCTTCCAATAGCTGTACTGGACAATCTTCGGTTAGTAACGAAAGGAGATTGTACAGAAATGAAGTGGAATAAAAAGGGAATGATTTACTGTCCCAAGGGTGAAAAAGAATGGCAAACAATGTTTGCAATGCTACCAACGCCGCTATTGATAGGAGATAGGTTAAGAATTTTCCTTGGATTCTGTGATTCAAAAAATGTTGGACGCATAGGATATGTGGATGTTAATCCTCAAAACCCAAGTGAAATACATTCGGTTGCAGAAAAACCAGTTCTCGATATTGGAAGAAAGGGAAGTTTTGACGATAATGGAGTAGTTCCTATTTCGATTATATCTGATGGTGATAAAGTTTTTCTGTATTATGTCGGATTTCAGTTGGGTGTACAGGTGCCATATTATATGTTTGGTGGATTGGCAATAAGTAGTGATGGTGGGATCACGTTTGATAGATATTCAGAGTCTCCTATCCTTGACAGATGCGCAGATGAAATATATGCCAGATGCGGTATCAATGTAATCAAAGATGGGGAAAAGTATAAGATGTGGTATATAGGGAGCAATAAGGAAGGCTGGACTGAAAGTGGCGGCAAACTAAAACCCCTTTATATTATGAAATATACTGAATCTCATGATGGCATACATTGGGACGTTACACCTATAGTATGTATGAATTATAAGAATGAGGATGAACATGGATTTGGGAGACCTTTCGTTTGGAGAGATGGAGACATTTTAAAAATGTATTATTCTATAAGAACGTATTCGAGGGGATATTATATAGGCTATGCTGAATCAGAGGATGGAATTTCCTGGAAAAGAAAAGATGAAGAGGCTGGGATAGATTTAGGCGTGAATAGTTGGGATGATACAAACCTAAGTTATCCATTTATATTCAGACACTTAGAGCATACATACATGTTTTATAATGGGAACGGATGTGGAAAGACTGGATTTGGTTATGCAGTGTTAGAAGAGGAATAAATATGTTAAATGAAAAATTAAATGTATCGGTTTTGGATTTTGGTGCTATTGGTGATGAAAGAGGTATGATCACCATATGTGAGGGGGAACAGGATATTCCGTTTATTCCGAAACGAGTATTCTATATCTATAAATCTACCAACGATGTCGTCCGTGGGAGACATGCCAATAGAATAACTGATTTTGTATTGATAAATGTTTCCGGGCAGTCAAAGGTAAAAATGATGGATGGAAAGGGCAACGAGATAGTTTATTTTCTTAATCGTCCGAATACAGGTATCTATATTCCACACATGATTTGGAAAGAGATGTATGATTTTTCGGAGGATTCGGTTCCCCCGTGTGCCAGAATAGATGTCAGTGAAGCTTGAAGCTATGTGTGATATCATTT
>ERZ842401.5182-NODE-5182-length-14617-cov-5.759374_pt1 | contig 14617 bp, 11 predicted proteins | sample MGYA00521270_ERZ842401 | MGnify/ENA primary metagenome ERZ842401 (study PRJEB31892, sample SAMEA3878208) | bioreactor metagenome | biome: Moose rumen | place: Sweden | collected 2011-10 | study: EMG produced TPA metagenomics assembly of the PRJEB12797 data set...
CCGGGCTGAGACCTGTCCGTCTGGTGACCGTCAATTAATCAGTGAACACTAATTATCAATAATAACCAAGCATGAAGAAAGCATTATTAGGAACCTTGTTTCTGCTGGCAACGGTGGCTGCCGTTGCACAGCTCGTGCCGCAGGACCCTGCCGTGCGCAAGGGTACGCTGAAGAACGGCATGACCTACTACATTCGCCACAATGCCAAAGAGGCAGGACTGGCCGACTTCTACATCGCACAGCGCGTGGGGTCCATCCTCGAGGAGCCGCGCCAGCGCGGACTGGCTCATTTCTTGGAGCACATGGCCTTCAATGGCACCAAGCATTTCCCTGGCAAGGGCAAGCAGCTGGGCATCGTGCCCTGGTGTGAGACCGTCGGCGTGAAATTCGGTGCTAACCTGAACGCCTATACCTCCGTGGACCAGACGGTCTATCACGTGGGCTCCGTGCCCGTCAGCAAGCGTGCTGGCATTCTGGACTCCTGTCTGCTCATCCTGAACGACTGGAGCCATTACATTCTGTTGGAGGATGCCGAGATAGACAAGGAGCGTGGTGTCATTCATGAGGAGTGGCGCACACGTCGTGCCGGACGTGCTGTGCAGCGACTGATGGAGGAGGCCATGCCGAAAATCTATAAGGGTACGAAGTATGAGGACTGCATGCCTATCGGCTCAATGGACATCGTGGACAACTTCCCTTATCAAGACCTGCGCGACTATTACCAGAAGTGGTATCGCCCTGACCTGCAGGCTGTCATCATCGTGGGTGACATTGACGTAGACCAAGTGGAGAAGAAGGTGAAGAAACTCTTTTCCAAGATTCCCCTGCCCAAGCAGCGTGCCGAGCGCATTTACTACCCTGTGGGCGATAATGAGCGCATGATAGTGGACATTGAGAAGGATGCCGAGCAGCCCATCGTGCTGGTGCACCTCTACCAGAAGCGTGAGGCCACACCAGATGCGGCCAAGGATAGCCTGTCCTATCTGCGTGCCGACTATATTGATGCCCTCATCGGCACCATGCTCAACGACCGTCTGGCTGAGCTGCGCCAGCAGGCCAATCCACCGTTCCAGAGCGCGTCGGGCCGTGCCTCGATGTTCTTCCTCAGCCGTACCAAGGAGTCGTTCTCCATGTCAGTCAGCTGTAAGCAGGACAATATCCTTGGCGGACTGATAGCAGCCGTGGGAGTGGCTGAGCGTGTGCGCCAGCATGGATTTACGCAGAGTGAGCTGGCACGTGCCAAGAGCATCTACTTGACAGGAGCCGAGCGCCAATACAATCAGCGCGATGACTATCGTAACTCTCACTATGTAGGCAAATGTGTGCAGAACTTCCTGACCAACGAACCCATCCTCTCGGCAGAATTTAATTTGGAGAACACCAAGAAGTTAGACAGCGAGGTGACACTGGAGGAAGTGAACCGTGCCGTAGGCCAGCTCATCACTGACAAGAATCAGGTGGCCGTCATATATGCACCTGACAAGGAGAGCTGCCCGCTGCCCACCGAGGCACAGATTGAAGACGTCATTCTGGCTGCCCAGAGCCTAAGCTATGCACCCTATGCCGAGCAGCAGCTCAGCGACCGCTTCATCAGCCAGTTACCCAAGCCAGGCAGCATTGTCAGCGAGAAGGAATACAAGCACGGATTTACAGAATACACACTTAGCAACGGAATGAAGGTCTATGCCAAGAAGACCGACTTCAGCAAGGATGCCGTACAGATGCGTATGAAGGGTGAGGGTGGCACGTCGCTCTATCCTGACGAGGACATTCCAAACTTCACCCTCGTGTCGTCGGCAGTAGCCGAGGGCGGTGTTGGCGAGTTCGACCAGACCACCCTGCGCCGCATGTTGACGGGCAAGTCCGTGCGCATTTCGCCCAGTGTGGGATCCAGAGGGCAGAGCATCAATGGCTCGTCAAGCATCAAGGATATGAAGACGCTGTTTGAGCTCACCTATCTTTACTTCACGCAGCCGCGTCGAGACACGGCGGCATTTGCAGGACTCATCAACCGCACACGCTCGTTCCTGACTAACCGTAACGCTTCGCCCACGGTGGATTATAACGACTCTGTGCGCGCCGTGCTTTATGGTCACCATCCGCGTCTGAAGCCCGTTGAGCAGAAAACGCTCGATTTGGTCAGCTACGACCGCATCTTCCAAATCTATCAGGAACGTTTCAGCGATGCCTCTAATTTCAAGACGGTCATTGTGGGCAACTACGACCCTGCTGAGCTGAAGCAACTGCTTTGCCAGTATCTGGCTACACTGCCCGCTACACATAAGGGAGAGAAGACTAACGAGGCAAAGATACCGCAGATTGTGCCGGGTGACTTCGTGGTGAAGTTCAATAAGAAGATGGCCACGCCGTTGGCTCACGTCACCATCGTACACACGGCCGAAGTAGACTTCACTCCCAAGGCTGACCTGACACTCGACTTCCTGAAACGTTGCCTGTCTATTGCCTATACAGACTCTGTGCGCGAGGAAAAGGGTGGCACCTATGGTGTCAGTGTAGACTTCGAATTAGATCGTGATGACCATCCCAATGCCACGCTGACCGTTTCCTACAATGCAGATCCACAGCGCTACGACGAGCTGAATCCTATCATCTATCAACAGTTGCGCAACATTGCCGACCACGGACCGCAGGCTTCTTCGATGCAGAAAATCAAGCAGTATCTGGTGAAGCAGTACGATCAGATTGCCATCACTAACGACTATTGGGACTACGTCATCCGTCATGAACTGGAAGACGATGTGGACTTCGACAAGGACTACAAACTGTTGGTTGAACAAATGACGGCTGCCGACGTCCAGCAGATGGCCCGCCAATTGCTGGATTCCAAGCGCCGCATTGAGGTCACTATGCTGTCAGAGTAGACACCAGAAAGGATCTCCCATATCCACTTTAAATTGAGCCCCAAAAGTTAGACGGTAACTTTTGGGGCTCAAGCTTGGTGTAAGAGTTTACTTCGCTTCTTCTTTGCACTCATGGGGTGGTGGCACGACGGCATCAATGCCCATGGCCTTGATTTCGTCCAGCAGCTTGTCTGCTGTAATTTCATTGCTGAAATAGGTGACGGCCAGTGACTTGCGCTTGGGGTTGACATTCACGTCGTCTACGGCATCCAGTGCCAGAATGCTCTCGATGGTCTCGTCGGTGGCAGCCTCGACAGGGATGTTATAATAGGCGAAACCAATCTTCGGACTGGTGTAGTAGTTTACGGGCGTGTAGCCTAAGCGGTTGATGGCGTTGCGGATGTCTGCCTTGGTGGTGCGATTGGCATCGTAGCGAATGAACATGTAGTGCTTGTCTAAGTGTGGGGCCAGCGAGTCGATGCCCTCTAACTGGTTCAATCGCTGCATGATGCGGTCGGCACACTTTTGGCAATGCATGTCGTCCATACGCTGGCCGTAGCCGCGACGGATGACCTCCGTAGGGTTGTAGGGTGAAGCCTTGTAGCGGCCTGTGGCGGCCAGTTGCGCCTCGATGTGGGCGCGACTGGTTACGTCAGGGTCGTAGCTGATGGCTGCCGTGCGACGCTCCAGATTGAAGTCGATGGCGCCCACGCCCTTGTCCTTGCGCAGCACATTCTTTACCTTATGGGCACATTCGCCGCACCGCATGCCTTTGATGCGGACGGTCAGCGTGTCAGTGTTGGCAGCCATGGCTCCCATGCTGAGGAGCAGTGTTATGGCCAGTGTCAGTGTCTTTTTCATTTTGCAATGTATTTTTTACCGTTGTTAATATACAAACCTTTCTGCGGTTGTCCGCTGATGCGACGACCTTGCAGATCATAGAATTGGTTGTTTGCCGACTGGCGAGTGGTGATATTCTCAATGCCTGCCGATTCTCCGAAATCGCTAATGGTCTTGCCTGTCCACTTCATCCATTTCTTGGTTTCACCATCGTCAAAAGCATAATATCCGTAGAAGTTAGTGGTCAGTGAATTGACGTTCAGCCATACCTCATCCTTGCTGTCGAGGGTGACCTCCTTCTGGTTGTCGCTGTTGCGCTCAAAACCAACACGGTCGGCGGTGCAGACGAAACGATAAAGGTAACGGTTGTTGGTCTTTATTGTGTTTAGACCAGCTTGTGTGCCTCCAGCCAGGCTGGTAGAGCCAGAGATGGTGGAACTGGCATTGGTGAGGATGAGAGGGTAGGTGCCGTCCTTGGCAATGAGAATCTGGGCAGAGTTCTTGCCTGTGATGACGTCAGCCTCATTGGGGTCGTAATAGGTGTAGCCAAGCTTTGCCACGGCAGGATCCCCGTTTTTTGCAGCAGTAAACGTCGAGCGTACGGTTGCGACAATAACCCCCTTGGGAACTTTGTAGTTGGCCTGCACATGATATCCACGGAAGCCGTTTTTTATCTCGATGGAGATAGCATTGTGGATTTCGTTGAGTGAGAAGTGGAGTTCTGCAGGCTCATCGTCAGAACCAGAACCGGTGCGGAAAACACCGTTAATGAGCAGGTCTTTGGTGTTGGTCAGATCTTCCATGGCCAAAGAGGCCATAATGGCATAATTATAACCCGCAATGCTGCCCGTTTCGTCATAGAACAGGGCTGCACACTCCTTGCGATTGTCTGGGTCGTTGACTTGTGCAGTGCCATCGGCACCGAGTCCCTTGAGGTCAGCTTTCACCCAAACAGCGTTGCCCGATGCTGCCAGTGCATCTTTTTGTGCATTCAGCTCGCTGACGGTGTAGGGATTCTCCTTCGTGCCATCGCCGGCAAAAGCAGCCGTGGGCAGCAGGCTGGCAACAACGGCCAGCGTCTTCATCATAGTAGAAATTTTCATCATAAATATTCTTTTAGTTCTTATCTTTTCAATAGTATAGTCCGATGGACAGACCCGCCTGCTTGCCGCAAAGCGAGTTGTCGGTCTTGAGGTAGCTGCCATAGAGGCGGGCAAACCAGAGGGTGCGCTGTCCCTTGATGGTCAGCGGTTGCTGATAGGTCAGTTCCAGACGGCCCTGCCAGTAGTTGGCACGGTAGTACTCCATGTCGGGCAACAACACTTGTTGGGCATACTCTGCCTGTTCGTCGTGCAGGGTGAGGTCAGCTTTGCCTTTGATGTGGCGGTTGGCCTGCGCCTCTACCCACAGCCGCTGCCCCAATAGGCTGTAGCCGCCCTCGATGCCGAACTCCGATGCAGCGTGTTCCAGCTGGGATGTGGCCAGCAGGTGTTTGTTGCTGGACGACAGTAGGGCATAGTTGGCTCCTACGTAGCCCGTCGTTGCATCGTTGTCGGTAAACGTCAGACGGTAGTGCACGTTCATGTCGAGGTGCTTCAGTTGATAGCGCTTCTTGAATGTCATGGTGCGGTCCCACCACTGGGTGGTGTAGGCTCCGTTTCGCTCGGTCAAGAATTGCGACAGGTATTGGTTGGCATAGCCTTCTTCGTAGCTGATGGCGGCATCAATGCTGTGTAGCAGGTTGCCGCTGGTGATGCGGTTCTGGGTGTTGAGGCCGTACTGGTAGGTGTACCAGTGGCCAGGCTCGTATTTGTTCTTGCCGTAGATGTATTCCGTACCGTGCTTCAGGGCCAGTGCTGTCACACTGTTTAGAACATCGCCCTTGTAGCCGTATGACAGCTCACCGCCAAACTCATGGTTGACATACTCGCGCTGATAACCCGTGTAGGCTCCTACGCTGCCCTGTGCGTACTCCATGCCTGCCATGGTGTAGTATTTCAGGTTTGGGTCGTTCTGCACCGTACTGACTCCCACCAACTTCTCCTTATAACGACGGTAGTGAGCCGAGGCACCGATGCTGTGCTGTCCTGTAGTATAGATGGCCGAGGGCGTCAGCTGGTAGTCGGCTAGACGGATGCGTGAGCGTGGGTCACGCAGACGGCTCAGGTCACCCACCTGATAGCTGAGGGCTGCACCGTAGTTGAAGTGGCCCATCCGGACAGAGGCCAACTTGGCATGGAGGGTGAAGTTCTGGTGGTCGTACTTGCCGAAGACAGACGACCCGGAGATGAACGGGTCTGCATCGTAGGTGCGCAGCACATCGCTCCAGGCACGTTCCTTGGTGCGTCCCATGTCGAAGTCGAACGAGCCATAGCCGTAGAGGTAGCGCCCGATTTTCTGATAACGCTCGGTGAAGAAGCGCAGTTGGTTCATTTGGTTGCCCTCCTGTACACGGTGATAGTCGCCACTGTGGTGCTGCATGTCGAAGAATGCCGTGCCTCGGTTGTCGGTTGAGTCGTGCATGTCGAGGCCCAGTCCTGCTGCATTCTCGCTGTTGCGCCATAGCTGTGTCTCGTCGGCCAACTGGTAGCGCTGCACGTTCATGAGCTTCTCCTGTGCCGTGGCGGTCATGCAGCAGCCTGCCGCCAATAGGGAAATGATATGTCTTTTCATCATGGCTCTAAGTAGTTACGTGGAGTGATGTTGTCGCTGATGACGAAGTCATTCAGACTATTGTTGGTGTCTTGCAGCACCTTGCGGCCGTCGGCTGTTACCATCAGGGTACGGCGCACCAGGCGCTCACCAATGGTGCCGGCTGCCGTGCTGAAGTAGGTGTAGCCTGCATCAATGTCCTGGAACAGTCGCTTGGTGTTGATGTCTGGACCTGTCTGTGCGCGGTTTTTGATGACCTCCACACCGTCTAATACGCAGGCAGCCGGAACTTCCAAAAAGCGGTTGCCCTTTTCTTTACCATAGGCATAGACCATCGGCCAGTTGGCCACGTCCTCGTCAGTGCGGAATATGACCACCGACACGGGGGCACCCTGTACGAGGTTCATGTTCGATATGCTCTGGTAGGTGGTATAGACCAGCTCCAAGGCTGTCGTGCCGGGATTGTTGGGTACTCTGTTGGTAGCGTCCTTGGCCTCGAAGTCGGCATCGCGCAGGTCGCATTCGTATTCGTTTTGATTAGAGTGGTCGGTGGCACTGTTGACGAGCAGCAGCGTACTGCCTGGAGCCACCATGACAGGACTTTCAGCAGGAATGCGGAACACCTGTTTTATGTGCAGGATGCCGGGCGTGTGAGCCTGGTCGTAGGGATAGACCGTATAGGCCACGGTGCTCTCGCTCTCTAAGAGTCCGATGTAGAGTCCGGCGGCATCGACAGGGTCTTCTGAGTTGTTATACAGTTCTAAGTACTTGCCGCTGCTATAACTGCCACCGTCAATCTTGCTGGTCGAAGGGTAGAGTTTGCCAATGATGAGCGTCTCCTTGGGATAGACGGCCAATGGCAGCGACAAAGTGAAGTCCTGCGACAGGGCTTGCTGGTTGAGCGTGCCGGTGAGCATGAAGTCCAGCGTGCCGCCAACCGTCAGACCCGTGTACTGTTCGTACTGCGTGTGGGTGAGGGTAGTCGATACTGAGATGTTGTAGGTGCCTGGAGCCAGGTCTGTGATGACAGCCTGCCCAGCAGTATTGGTGACTGCCGTGATGAGTTCTTCGTCTGACTGCAGGGTGACGGTCAGCCCCGACATGTCAGTCATGTTGCTGAAACTGCTGGGCTTGGCCAACTGTATGGTGGCAGTGACGGGCTGGGTGGTGTCGTTGAAGTCTACACAGCTGCTCAGTAGTGCCATGCCGCAAATGAGGGTAAACAGATTTTTCTTCATCGTGATGTTATAAGTTAAAGAACAACTCTACGCCAAACGAATAGCTGCTGGTGTTGCGCTGGTTCAGCGTACCGCTGGTACTGGTGCTCATGAAAGGCTCGTAGTAGAGCACGTTGTTGGCATAGAACGACAGACCTGCCGTCTTGCCGAACTCCTTGGTCAGGCGGGCTGATAGGTTCCACGTCACAGGCTCTTTCGTAGGGTCGTTCTCGTTGGGACGAATCAGCTGCCGCTCCAGTGAGATGCCTGATGCGGGCTGCGTGGCTGACCATGTGCCGTCGGTGGCGAGCCAACCGGAGAGCTGGTCAGTGGTCAGCGTGTGCCACTGCAAGTCGGTGGTGATGTAGGCCTGCGGGTCCTTGTCGGCACTGAAGCTGTAAGTAGAACTGTGCCAGATGACCTGACCGGTAAACGAGGCCACCATGCGCAGTTGCGGAATGTTGGTCACCAGACGCAACGTGTTCACAAAGCGTCGGTTGCGGCTGAAGTCCAGTCCTGAGGGGTACACCAGCCGGAAAGGCGTGGTGCTGCGTGACGAGTACTCGCTGGGCAGGTCGATGGGTGACGATGTGTTCAGTCCTTCCGACCAGCTCTTGCTCTCCTGCCAGGCACCACTGAAGTAGACGTTGGTGTTCAGCGGGCGGATGCGACCCAGGTCGAAATCGAACTCCACACCGCGGTTTTGCAGCACGTTGTCGTTAGACACCTGGCCCGTGGTGGTCCAGTAGATGTTGGGTGCCACTACGGCCACGCCGTTGGCATAGTCTGTTGTGCTGGCATACTGCAGCGACTCATAGGTCACAAACTGCGAGGCACTGCTAAAGCCGTTGGGGGTACGGTCCTGATAGGCCGTCAGGCTCAGCTTTCGGTTGCCGGGCAGCTTGACATCGGCACCCAGCTCAATCTTTGTCGTGGTGGCGTTCTTCAGTCCCCGTGAGTATTCCACGGGCTGCACATGGGTGTGCTCCACCACCATGCTCTGCGGATAAAGGGCGGGGTCGGTGTTACCACCGGCGTAGTAGGCCAGTGCAATATGGTCATTGTAGTGGTTGTCGGGGTAGAGGTGGTCCAGACCAGGGGTCTTCGAGTTCAGACCGATACCGCCACGCAAGGTCAGCCATTTGGCAGCGTCGACAGCTATGTTTAAGCGGGGCGAAAGGGCGAAAGTGCGTACGTCAGAGAACGGTTGCATGGTGGTGAAACGAGCACCGGCCTGCACTCTGAGGTAGCGTCCCTTGCCTATTTGCCAGCTCAGGTTGTCCTCCGCATAGGCCGCCAGCTGGTGCAGTCCCGGTACGTCACTGAAAGCACGGGGGCGCCCGTTCTCATTGGGTTTCAGGGGACGGCTCTCGTCAGCGTTGTAGTAGCCTTTGCCCGTGTTCCAGTCATAGCGGTAGTCCACACCCACCTTGAAGCGCTGGTTCACGCGGCCCGTCTTCAGGTAGAAGGCATCGTTCAGCTTGGCATACAGATTGCCCGGACGGCTCTCTGTGTAGCCTGTGGCTAAATAAGAATGGTTCAGCCACGGCACTTCATAGTAGCCAGTCTCACGGGCCGTCACAATGCGCACCACACCGCTGGTCGTTGGTACGTTGCTGGTGTTGCGGCTGTCAGAGGGGTTGAGGGTCAGACCTATTGTGTAGGATAAGGTACGCGCGAGAGGACGGTCCAACTGGATGCGTCCGTTGTGGGTCAAGCTGATCGACTTGTTCACCGTGCGCTGTTCCGTGCTGTCTTGTCGGGCATCGGGGTCTTGACCGTTCCACACCTTAGCGTACATGTAGCGCAGTTTTGTGTCGGTGTGCCAGCGGCGCGTGATGTCGAGGCCGTAACCTAAACTGAACGTGTAGCGGTCAAACGACTTGGTCTTTTCACGGGGGTCACCCCATGCCTGAGCGTAGTCTAAGCTGAAGTTCAGCACCCCATACTTGCCCATGCGCAGACCCTTGCCTAAAGAGTAGTTCATCAGGCCGGGGTTCACCTTGCCCTTCACCTGCCACGGCGTGACACCGATCTTCGAGTGTACTACCATGAGGCCGCTCGTCAGGTCGCCATACTCGGCAGAGGGGATGCCTCGGATAATCTCTACTTCCTGAATGTCATCGGCCGAGAAGTTGCGCAGGTCAGCACCCATAAAGGCAGTGGACGAGAAACCGCCTTGGCTCACGTTGCCATTACCTGACACGGGCATGCCATCCAAGATGACACCCGCACCAAAGGCTGCCGTACTGTTGTTAGACAGGGTGCGAATCTGCAAGTTCGACTGTGCCGTCAGGTCTGTGTTGGTCATCAGATGGCCGGGAATGAGCTGCATCACATCAGCCAGACTGGAGGCCTGCAGGTGGTCGATGGCCTGGCGGCCAATGATGCTGCTGGTCGAGGCGCCTGCCGCGTTCTGCTTGGCCGTGACGTTCACCTCGCGCAGGGCAAGGGTCGTGGGCTCCATCTGGAAAGACAAGTTCAGCGACTTGGTCACCTTCACCTGTGTGCTGACGGGCTGATAGCCCACATAGCTGATGTTGATGGCATAGGTGCCCGTCTCAACGTTCTTGATGCTGGCCTTGCCGTCGGCATCCGTGACAGCAATGGCCCCTATGGGCTGCACCTGCACCGTGGCCATGATGATGGCCTCTTTGGTTTGCTTGTCCTTGACTGTCAGGTCGATAGAGTAGGTTGTCTTATTGCTTCGTTGGGCCGCGGCACCGAGCGTGACGGTCAACAGAAGCAGCATTGACATCATCTTGATTGGTCTCATGTTCTTTCTGTTTTCGGCATAATACGCTGCAAAATTACGAATAAAATTCCACTTTTGCAATACCTACATGTGAGTATCGTGTGGATTTTTTAGGAATCAGTGCCGTTTCTCGATATTTTTTCTTATCTTTACAGCCGATTAGCGTGCAATCGCAAATGTTCAACATAATAATTAAGTAAAGTGAAATGAAAAAGCTTGTATTTCTGATGATGGCCGTAGCTGCCATCTGCGCCTGTAGCGGCGAACATGAACCCCTGTCTTATCGTGGACTGCCCATGAATCTGCCGACTGCCCAGTTCTTGGACTCGTTGGCTGCCCGTGGCTTCGTGGTAGACTCGGCACACTCCGACAGCGGAAAACTGGCAGTGCTGACCAGCGATGCCGTGACCTACAAGATGTTAGTGGCCTATCAGGGTGACAAACTGGTGGCTGTTCAGGAGAACTACGAGGCTTCATCGAACGACAGCACCCGCCAGCTGTGGCAGGAGCTGCGCGACGACTTCGAGAAGCAATTGGGCACTTGGCCTAACATGCCTCTGAAGGGCGAAGACCACCGTGAGGCTCGTTTCGAGACAGATGGCGGCTTCATCGTTATCACGCTGAAGAACACATATTCGCCCACGTTGCAACTGCGCTATGAGGTGAAGCAGGAGGCTGCGAAGTAGCCTTGTCAATATCATGCAAGGACGCAAGTTGTTCTCTACAGACAGCTTGCGTCTTTCTGATTATTTCTTATCAGTTACAGGCTCTTGCTTCACGATGTTTGGGAAAAGCGTTCTGCCCGGCAATATCCGTTGATTAAGATTTCGGATTTTGGCAAGGGATTCATTCACGGTTAACAGGAAAGGAATCGACTCCGTTAATAACTTCTCAGTTACATGTGGGTTACATACCATCCGCAAGTGAATTTCCCTTTATTTATTGGCACTTTCAAAAGACTTCCATTTATAAAAACAAGTCTCCAGTTACATAATAGTTACATACTCTATGCCCAGAATGGCACATAACCTTTGTTGTTCCGGCTTTGGTTCTCCGTCTTCTCCTCCTTAATTTTGCCTGCAATCAAAGTCCTTTATAATACGCGATGCCATCGGGTAGTTTTGTCTTTCTATTCCTAAACGTTCCCGAAGGGTCAGATTGGTCATCTTGTCATTGCTGAGTAGCAGCCGCTCATAGAGCATGGAGTTGATTTGTCGCTCAGTCTCCCTTGCCGTCCATGCATTGTTGACGGACTCCAGTTCATAATATTCCCGTTTGTCGGGGTCTTGAATCTGAATTAGCAATCGATACTGGCTCCAGTTCAATTGTGAACGCAGTGTGTTCCCAATTGGATAAGTCCTATAGAACTGGCGACAGAACTTCAATTGTCGTTCTCCGAATCCGCTTCCATATTCTGGTTCCAGTTCCTTTGCAAGGTTTTTGATGAGGTACGCACCATAGTCAGCCCGTTCCTTTCCGTGTTGTTCTTCTTCAAAGATTCTCTTACCTATGCTCCAGTACATCTGCACACGGCAGAAGTCCACACTCCGAACAGCTGTAGCACGGGCCTTATCAATAATTGTCCGAATCTCGCCGACAAATCTGTCTTGGCTTGTTGTAATGTCTTTCGCTTCTTCGGTCATATCGTTTGCAAAGTTAATCAATTATTATGAAACAATACCAAATGCAATGCTCTTTGCTATTTGGTTGGCTCTTTATATTCCCGAATCTGTCTCAGTATTTCTTCATATTGCCTTATTCGGTCTTCCATAAACGCTCTGTACTGATTGTACAATATATCTATCTTATGATGAATAATCTCCATAAATATTTGGATCTTTTCAATGAGTATGACGAACATAGATAAGCCTACGACACTACGACTCCAATCACACTTTTTGTAAAAGGATATTTGAGTTGTGAATGATTGGTTTTTATGTGCATCTAAATTGTTGCGAATCTCTTTGGCTTCTTTTGTATCCATCATCTTATTGAGAATCGCTTTAATGTCTTTCCAAAATACGTTAAGTTCTGCTCTGGCGACTAAATCATCCGGATACTTATGCATTTCTGCGGAAACCTTTTTAAATAAATCATTCTGTTTTGCCTCATACATTATTGTATATGCGTGCTTGCTAAGCATAATACGTTCTGTATCATTAATAGCTTGAAGCAAACATATTATTGTCGTTATTGCATCCATCTGTAGTAAGGTCAAGAACCCCATCAGTTCATAAACATTGTAATGAGTCTGAATAACAGTTAACCATTTTTCAATTGCATAAGTGTCACCTACATTAGACTCAATATCATGTTTTGCTTTGTCTATACCATCCGTGAATAATTCCATAAGACCAGCATAAAGAGTACATCTTTTTCCGGCCAGTTCCAAATTATTACGTAGTTCTTCAATGTTTGTACAGACACCTATATTTGACAATTTCTCAACTATCTCCATTTCAGAAGATTGAAGTTCAAAAATCTCATCATAAGCAAAAGCTTCAAAGCCTGCTTGTTTTGCCAAATCTTTCACAGTTCTTTTCATCGAGTTTCAATTGCACGACTATAATAAAATAGAACGAGGAATCACATATATCCACATATCATATTACTGATGAACACGTAATGAGTTCCTTTCGGGTCAGCATCTATAAAAATTAAGTCTTATCCATAAGTTATGCAACTTTTAAGAACCAATTAACAACACTTACAAACCCCTGATTTGCGAACATACTTCTTACTATATCTTGCGGAATGTCTTTACATCCATCCAACAGAAGAATTAAGTCTCTTCGCCTATCCTTTAGTGATTTACAATTTAGGTTGAAAACATCTATTGTTTTCTTGACTTTATTAACTATACCATCCGTCAATCCATCCAACGGAACTATTTCTCCATTACCGGAAAACTCAATAAAATGTGACATGTCTTCACAAACTGGATTAAATATCTCTTGATACTCTTCTGCTTTAATCTTGTATGTGTTGTCTTTGTACTTTCCCCCAAAGTCCTCATCAATTGTAGACACTATCAGATTATTCCAATCAAATATCTTTTTCGGGAACAAATCTCTTTTATAATAGTGATCTATATGCGAAGCCGTATCTTCAAGGACAATCTCAGAATAACCACATAAACAGTCCTGTTCGTTACATAAGATAGAAAAACGGCTATCAGCACGAATCTGAGCAGGTAATTGTTTCCACTCTGTAGGATGATTCCTTGATACGAACTTCTCAAATTCAGGAATTGGCAATTGTTTATTTATTCTTCTCATACTCTTTTCTCAAAATATCACGTTTCATTGCCATAATTTCAATATCATCAGCCCCTAGAATAGACGTAAGTTCTTGCATTTCTTTTTCAAACGTCTCATTCTTGTATTTATTATTCTGTATCTGTTTCCACAATGATGCAATTTGATTTGTAACATCGTTACTTCTGGTACTTTCCAAACCAAAATAATCTCCTAATATGCTTTCAACAGTCTTGCCATAATATTTTAGAGATTTGGTCACAACTTTACCTTTTCTCAAAAGATGTAAGTTCTGATTATTTAAGTCAGAAACTATACTAGGACTATGGGAAGTTATTATAACCATAGAAGAATCGTCAAGACCATTTCTTATATTACTAACAAATGTCTGTTGCCATTTTGGATGCAAAAACACATCAGGTTCATCGAATAGGTAAAGTAAATTTTTTCCATTTTCTCCCAATACGGAATTGAGCCCCAAAGTTAATACTACTTGTTTTTGACCTTCGCTTAATCTGCTCAAATCCATTTCCTCACCATTATCTAAATCCCAAGCTACTCTTATTTCTGATAGCAGGTCATCATATAGCAAGGTGTCAAAGATTGTAAAAGCAATATCTTTAGCATATGCATTTAAATCGGCAAATGCCATTTCTAAATTGAGAGTACCATCAAAATGATAAGTCAATATATTATTCTTTTCCCTATCCCAATCTTCTTTATCAGCATAAATATCCATTGTCTGTAAAAATTGCTGTGCAACGTTACCAGATGCACCCCACCATTTTTCCTTTGGCTTTTTTGTCCAGGATGGTTTCTTAAACACTATAGATATCCTACATTCGTTCTTATCTATGTTTAAATACTCTGTCAGGAAGTCAATATCCTGTTTGTCGTCAGAAATTAATAGTGACACGATAAGCATTGAAAGATGCTCTGGCTTTATATATATAAAAGGTCGCTCTTTTGGCAATTTTAATGGTCACTTGCAAAACCCTGTGTTGAAAAATTAGTTTAATTGCTTATTTCTCGCCA
>ERZ842401.5183-NODE-5183-length-14616-cov-5.796305_pt1 | contig 14616 bp, 10 predicted proteins | sample MGYA00521270_ERZ842401 | MGnify/ENA primary metagenome ERZ842401 (study PRJEB31892, sample SAMEA3878208) | bioreactor metagenome | biome: Moose rumen | place: Sweden | collected 2011-10 | study: EMG produced TPA metagenomics assembly of the PRJEB12797 data set...
TTGAACGTTGCATTAGATGAATTTGACTTTGCAGACACCACTACAACAGAAGCTGCTGCAGGTGCACAATCTATCTTTGGTATTATCCAAAGCAGAATGAATGTTGTAAAAACAGCTGATGATGGTACCGGGTATGATATTTATGATGAGGATGGCGAAGAATTAGATCAAGGAACAAACTATACATTGTTCTTTAGCGATGGTTCAGCACTATCATTCCCTCAAGATGCATCTGCTTGTACTGTAGATACAACAAAAACAGGGGCACCATGCTACGGATTTATTGACGTAAACGGACAAAAGAAACCTAACAAAATTGTTAAATGCGATTCAGGTGAAGAAGATACCTGCGAAGTTAAGAGCCCGACAGACGTATATCCTGTAATGCTGTATGACTCACAAATTCTTCCGCATTCAGCAGCAGCAAGAGCTACTTTATACGCTAAATAAGAATAGGATGGACAACAACTGAGTTTGAATAAGACAACCCCCTCGGATTTTCCGAGGGGGCTTTCAATATGTAAAAATTTCTACACCTAAGCTTGGTATATAAAATTTAGCAAATATACTATGATTTATGGGAATGTGAAAAATGAAAGTTCAAAAAATCCAAAATTTTACCCCTAATATAGGTTTAGAAATTCAAAAAGAAATCAATTCCAATATGCCTAAAAAAATTCGTACTCTTATGCGCTATAGAAAAGCAATGGGCGAACGACAGGATATTATTTTGAATGCGGTGGGAACAGGAGTTGTAGCGCCTATATTTATCAGATATAATTCACTTTCCAAATCCGATAAAGAAACAAAAACTTATTCGGCTTTAAGACAAACAGCAATGGCAATAATTGCAGTGGTTGTACAGGCAGGGATTACCATTCCCATAGATAAATATATTGATAAACTTATCAAAACCGGAAAGCTTGGTGAAAAATTTACCGAGATACATTCTGAAAATATCAAGGCGCTAAGGAGAATTTTACCGCTTGGGATAGCTTTTTTCACAATACCTTTTTCCTGTTGGATTTTGAATAAAACTTATCCTCCCTTTATGGACAAATTTTTCCCTAAAATCTCAGGTAAAAAATCAATGAATGATAAGGGGGGTAAAAAGTGAAAATTAGCCCTCTAAAATCATTTGCAAATTCCAAACCTATGGAATATGTTTGTAAAAAATACAGGGAAAATAATTCAAAATTTATCACTGCACTAAGTGTCGGTTCAATCGTTGCCAAAGACGGTTACGGATGTTTTGTGTATGTGTGGCAGAACGAACATAACAAAAATATTCCTGAAGATAAAAAGAAATTCATATCGGGACTTGATATAGCAAACGGGACTTTAATGGTTTTGGCGCAAATTTTGGCATATATGACGATTTCCAAACGGGCGTTTCAATTAAAAGTTTTTGATAAAGCTTTAGGAAAATATTTTACACCCGAACGCTATGAAAAAATCGAAAAGACTATTGCAAAAAAATTAAATATTAATGACAAGACTCTAATAAAACAAGAATTTGATAAATACAAAGATAATATAGAAGTCGCCTTCACACATTTTATGACATTAATTACAACAACAATCTTTGCAAAACGTGTTCTGGTGCCTTACATCGCTACTCCCCTTGCCGATTTTTATAAGAAAAAAGTTATGCAAAATTCAAAAACCGATAACGACTAAGATAAATAAAAAGCGGAAACTCTAATTTAAGAGCTTCCGCCTTTATTATAAATTCAAAGCATTTAAATCTTTTTTATGATTATTGATGCATTTTGCCCGCCAAAGCCAAACGAATTAGAAAGCGCGACATTAATTTCGGCTTTCTTTGCCTTATGCGGCGTATAATCAAGATTTGCAACATGTTCATCCTGATTATCAAGATTGATTGTCGGAGGAACAATGCCGTCTGTAATAGCTTTTGTACAAGCTATACATTCAATTGCACCTGTTGCACCAAGCATATGACCATGCATACTTTTTGTTGAACTTACGTGAAGTTTTGGATTTTGTTCTTTGTCGCCAAAAACTTTTGCAACGGCAAGCGATTCCGCAACATCGCCCAAACCTGTACTTGTACCGTGAGTATTTATATAATCAACTTCTTCAGGTTTTAAATCTGCATCATTCAACGCAAATTCCATAGCTTTAACCGCGCCTGCGCCATCAGGCGCCGGTGCTACAACGTCATAAGCATCACCGGTTTGACCGTAACCTGCAACTTCAGCATAAATATGTGCACCGCGCTTTTTAGCATGTTCGTATTCTTCCAAAACTAAAACGCCTGCGCCTTCACCCATTACAAAACCATCTCTGTCTTTGTCATAAGGTCGAGATGCCTTTTGAGGTTCATCATTACGTTTTGATAAAGTTCTTGCAGATGAAAATGCGCCTATACCAACATCACATACCGTTGCTTCGCAGCCGCCTGCAACAATTATATCCGCATCTCCATATTGTATAGAGCGAAAAGCATCACCAACAGAATGCGTTCCTGTTGCACATGCCGATACAACAACTTTATTTATGCCCTTAAATCCGTATTTAATGGAAATTTTACCGGAAGGCATATTTACAATCATCATCGGAATTGTAAAAGGCGAACATTTACTAGGGCCTTTTTCCAATATTCTTAAGTGGTTTTCTTCAAAAGTTTTGTAACCTCCTGCGGCAGAACTTACTATAACACCCACTCTGTAAGGATCAATTCCTAATTCTTCTATATTTTCCAATTTAGCATCTTTAACGGCCTCTTCTGCCGCTACCATTGCAAACTGGATAAATCTGTCCATTTTTCTTGCTTCTTTTGGTTCAAAGTAATCCTCAGGGTTAAAGTCAGGAACTTCGCCGGCTATTTTTACGACATGCTTTTCAAGGTCTAAACCCTGAATAATAGTTCTAATCCCGCTTTTCCCCTCAACAAGACTGCTCCATAACTTATCAATACCAACACCAAAAGGTGATACGGCACCAAGCCCTGTTATTACTACTCTTCTTTTCGTCATAATTTTGTCCTATTAAAATTCTTTACTGAAATTATTCTATCACAAACAATAAGGGAGAAAACTTGTTCAATTTTCGCCCTTATTATTATACACTTTTGTTTAAGTGCCTCCGCTTATGAATGAGCTTCAATGTAGTTTACGGCATCTTGAACTGTTTGAATTTTAGCTGCTTCATCATCAGGGATTTCACAACCGAATTCTTCTTCAAATGCCATTACTAATTCAACTGTATCCAATGAATCAGCACCTAAATCTGCTGTGAAGCTTGCTTCAGGAGTTACAAGAGCTTCATCAACGCTCAATTGATCTACTACAACTTTTTTAACTTTTTCAAATGTACTCATCTTCTTTTTTCCTCATTAATTATAGTGTATTACTAATGTTTTTCAATTACATTATATCTGCTTAAATAAAAATTGCAAGAAATTTACATTATATATTTTTTATTGTTAACAATTTTTAAATTTTTGGTTAATTCTCTTTTTTAAATAAGCTTTTTAGCTTGCTTAACGGTGATTTGGCTTTAGGCGGTTCAGGCGCACTCAAAACCGCATTCCCGTTTTCATCAACTGTAGGAGGCGGAAGCGAATCCATAAATGCTTGTGCTTGAGCCATTTCTTCAGCTACCGCAAGCCACTTAAATGATTTAACCATGCTCGAAACTTTTATATCTTTACCTTTCACAACGATTTGGAATTTTGTGGCTGATGCATTATCGTAATCCTTTTCAAAACTTGGAATAGCGTTCATTTCATCCTGAGTTACAGTTTCGCAGAAAAGACTGAATGCTTTTAGCATAACGTAGTTAACACCGGGTGTTGCTTTTACGACATTAACCGGATTTAACTGACCGATTGGCCCCAGTACGTTCGACATCATTGATGCAAGCCTTCCTCTGACTTTCAAATCAGTGTAATTTTCCAAAATATCATAATCACCAAATACGTATAAATTCATGACATTCCCAAGGGTTTTGACAGGAAGAATTTTTACAATTCCGTCAATCAATTTTATATTACCCGTTATATTATCGTAATGTGTTGTATCAATTGTAACAAGAGAGCTCATCATTGAACCGATTGTCGTTTTGAAAAATTCTGATTCTCTAATATTTTCCGCAAGCAAAAAGTTTTCAAACTTTCCAAACGCACCGAATTGACCTTTTCCTATTTCAAAATTAATATCCCCGTTTAAGGATTTAATCATTTCATCATAATCAAGCGCTTTAAATGAAATTTCAGAATCAAAATTCAATTTTCCGCTTACGGTATCCTTCATTTTGGCGAGCTGAATAAGTGCTGTATTGGTATTTATATCAGAGCCTTTAGCATTTACATTAATTGCCATGTCATTCAAATCGGCAGCCACGCGGCCATGAACTTTACCTTCAAATATCGTGGTAATAAATTCTTTTAAATCAAAAATATTATTTACAAAATCAAAAGTTCCTTTTGTATCATCAAGCAATATATCACCGGTTTTGATATGTCTGAAATCCAATCTGCCATCCCTTAAAACAATCGGGGATTCAGTTTTTACCTCTTTATCGGCAGACTTGTCGGAAGGATAATCGGGTGCAAAAACCTTGCCTGCATTTTGTGCAACAATCAAAGCCTTATCTAAATCAATGTTATGAGAATTTGCCATAACGTTGTTTATAAATACATTAGGCAATCTGTTAAGATTTGCGATACCGCGTACGTTTACATCCGAATTTCTGTTCAAACGTAAATTAATAACACGGAAAGTTACCTCTTTATTTACCACTCTCAAATTTAAATCATCAAGAGTTGTCAACAGTTCAGGGAAATTAATTTTGTTAATTGAAAAATTCCCCCTGATAACAGGTGACAAACTGTTACCGAATGCGGTGAGTTTTCCGTTAATATTAAGACTTGAATTTTTCAATTTATAAATTGAAGCCATTAATTCTTGCGGAATATTTATTCTTAATATATTTATGAAAGGTTCTTTCGTATTCAGATTTACAACGGTTCCGCCAAGTGTTACTATCGGCCTTGTTATCAGTGAATCTTTTGTCCCTTCAAAAAGTCCTGTATCTTTTATATTTAATCTGTTTTTCTTAAAAATAATTTTAGATTGTAAAATTGCAGGTTTATTTTCTATATTTTTAATTATAACAGGCGTTATATAATTTCCCGAATCAGCAAATGCCTGCGCTAACATTTCGCAACGCTTAGGATTACCTTTATATGAAAATTTTACGGGGACAGAACCTTTTACGTCAAAATATGACCACAAATTTCTGTCAAGAAAATGTAAAATGTCACCTGTGAACATTCCGCCGTCAGCTATTACATCTATTTCAGGATTTGTCGCATAATCAGTTACTTTTGCATTTAAATTAATCTCAGACATTTGATTAATTTTCACTTTTATATCATCCGTTTTAATATCGGAGGAATTAATTCTGACAATTACGTTTGGAATTTTAACTGCAGAACCTGTTTTGGGCAGCGTAAAATTTAAATCGCTATTGGTAATCTTGCCTTCAATATTTTTGAAATCATAATACGCTCCGATATTAAGATGTTTATTTGCTATATTAAATAAATTATTTTTTTCTTTAAAATTCAAATCGGTAACAAGCAATTTTAATTTTGCAACCGCAGCATTGAGTGCACCGTGGATATCAAAATCAATTGATGCGTTTCCTGAATTTAAAACATATTTGTTTTTTATTGATTTTGGAGCAAGAGTATTATAAGCAACAGTTAACGGGATTCTATCGGATTTAACGGCAAAATCGACATTTGCCGTATCATCAATCATTCCCGAAAATTTAATCGGAGAATTTTCAACATAAATTTGAGATTTGCTTACCAAAAATTTATTATCGGCAAAAATAAAATTCAAATTACCTCTGTCAAAAAGTTTTCCAACCTTTTTGTTTGCCAAAAATCCGTCTCTTGCGATTATTCCGCCATTGGATCTTAATTTCTTAAAATCGGTTACGATATTTGTGTTTGCCTGAATAAATCCACCCGCAACAAAATCATCAAGGTTATTTCTAACCTGCATTGTATTTAGAATACCCTTTGCAAGAAGAATTAAGTCATTTATATAAATCTTGTCCGTATTAATTTTGGCATCTATATATTTTTTCTTACCGAAATTAACTCTTGCATCAACTGAAATATTTTCATCCTTTGCAACATAGAAATCAGTCGAAATATCAGCATTACTTCCGTCAGCTAAAATATTTATATATCCTGACGGAAGACTCAGACCTTTTACATCCATCAATATATTTTCAATATCCAAATTACCTTTTGCCAATATTTCATCATTATGTTTTTTAACTTTTAATTTAGAATTGATATTTGACTTAAAATTATACATTCTATAAGTTGAAACAGGATTTACGAAAGGGAATTCAACAAACTCTGCAGGATCATCCTCAGTATCTTTGACATGCGAAATATCAGGCAAGAAGGTTTTCCAATCTATATTTGCCGTAATATTTTTATCTTCATCACTGAATATTTGGGCATTGGTTTTTAGACTTGCCCTTTGTTTTGTTTGAATAACGGTTCCACTGTAACCTGCATCAAGTCTTTCGCCGATCAACAACAAATAATGCTTGTTCAAAATATCGTCAACTTTAATTTTATAATTATTAATTCTTAAATCAGGAACATTGATAACTATCCATTCAGGATTAAACCAATTATATTTTTCCTGAATTCTTTCCCAAATACTCGGCTCGTCGATTTTCTTTTCGCCTTCAGCCCTTTTTTTGTCGTTTATAATATCCTGAATAACAAGTAAAATTTTATATTGTTTACCGTCTTTTATTTCAGCAGTAATATCAAGATTATCAATTTCAGCTTTGGTAAATTTTGCATCCAGCTTAAAAATAGCAGGAACAGAAAGCCCTAATCTGATTTTGTCGGTGCTCAAAATTCTTGAACCGTCGGGAAGGTTTACACTAACTCCTAAAAGTTCAACCCCGGCAGAAAGATTTGGTAATGTTATAACTTTTGCATTTTCTATTGATAAATCAAGCCTTGCACTTGCTTTTACAATATCTTGAATTTGTTTAACATACGGTTCAAGCTTTACCACCCGCGGTAATATAAACAAAAAAGCCAAATATAAAACTGCGATAAAACTCGCTAAAACTATCCCCGTTATTTTTAAAATTTTCTTCATTTTATACACCTTATAATTTTTTAAATACGTCAAAAAAATTATACAACAAATATTATTAATACGCCAATATTGGGTTTTCTAAATTTTTTAGGCAAATATGAATTTAAAATTCTATAATATAAATTTATAGAATTTACATTTCTTAACATGCATGGCAATCTTTGCAAAGAAAATGTTTTTATATAAATATAGGTATAATAGGTTGAAAGGTTAACAATTATGATTAATGGCGTAGGGAATATCGGCTATGGTTATGGCTATGGTGTTTTACCAAATTATCAGGTAAAACAAAATCCTGATGAAACACTTCTTAATTTTGGACAGGCAATCGCATTAGAACCGAAGCAGGAAAAAATTTCATTTGGGGAAGGGTGCGGACTTATTGTCAAAGGTATTGGCAAACAAGTTGGCGATATGATAACAACAATATTTAAACATCCGGCAAAAACCCTTCTTGCGGTTGGCGGAACAACATTAGGACTTATGGCGCTGCCGTTAGTAGGAATACCTGTTGCAGTCGGCGGAGCTGCGCTTGCTGTCGGATTTGCGGGACTTGCCGCAATTAAAGGAATAAAACACGCTTCTCAATTTGCCAGAAATAACAGAGCGGGTAACTATGATGAGGCAAGAAAAAATCTTGAACAAATCGGCGGGGATACGGTTGATTTAGCACTATCCGCACCGTTTGTTCCAAAAGGCATAAAAAGCATTAAGAAGTTTGCAAAATACGGTAAAGTCGGTGTAAATCATCAGGCTTTAGCTGAATTAAAGAGTGCAAAAGGCTTGAAAGGTAAATTTAAATCACTCAAAACTACAGGAAAAAATGCTGAAAGGAGCGTAAACTTCTCGGAAGTAACCGAAAATGAACTTTCAAAGCTTAACGGTGTAACAGATGCCGAAAAAGCGAGAATAAGACAATACATTCAAGATTACAATGTACCAAAGGAACAAATCCCTGAAGTTGTACTTGAACAATGGGCAAAAGAACACGGTATTTCAACAAAACCTAAACTTAGTTTTGTCGCAACACAAAAAAACACTCTTGGTTCTGCAAGCCCTGTAAACGGAAATATTGTGGTAAAAGACACAACCTTACCTGATTTACCGCCATCAACAGGAGGTCAGATAGATAAAAGCTGGAGATCAGTAAAAAGCAGACTTGTTAATCCTTATACATATGAAGAAACTTATCAAAATACTTTAACAGGACAAACAAGAATAGATTATATTGATAAAGCTACAAGAGATGCAAGAACTAATTTACTTAATGAAACAAGGAATCTCTCTCCTGAAGCTAATATGATTGATACAATTGTACATGAACGTGAACATATTGACCAATTTGCAAGAATATACAAGATTGGTGAAAAATTCAAGGGGTGCACACCATCAGCGGAAGCTCAAACAATGTACCGACAAATGGCTGCGGAAATGGCACCAATGACACCTCAAGAAATCGCTAAATATAAAGCAATGGCAAACTATAATAAATCAGGTACTCTTGCAACTTACATCATGGAACCATGCGAAATCGGCGCCCGCGAAGCAGAGGCAAAACTTCTTGCAAAACAAGAATTTAGAATTCTTGATGAGGTATTTAAAGAAACCGCAAAAGTTCCGCCAAGCAACGTAAAATCAGATTTGATTATGAATGCTGTAAGAACTCAATCGGCAATATCTTAAATTCAAAACAAAAAGGCGGGATAAAATCCCGCCTTTTATATTTTATAACGAATTTTATTCTTCATTATCCATCGGCTGACTATCCAATAAACTTGCCTGTTCAACCGTTGGTTCTTGATTTAGAGTTGAATCTTCTTCAGGCTTATTGAATTTTTCATCATCTTCAGGGTTCAAGATTTTGTTAACCGAAACAACATTGTCGCCCTCCATCAAACTTTGAGCTCTTACACCTGTTGCAGGTCTTCCCTGACGAGAAATTGAACCTGCGTTCATTCTCGTTACAACACCGTTTGCGGTTACAAGCATTATATCATCAGAGTCTTGAACGATAGTCAGTGCAACAAGTTTTGATGACGGAGTTTTAAATTTGGTTGCAATCAAACCTATTCCGTTTCTGTTTTGAGTTCTAAACTCCGATAATTTTGTACGTTTACCAAATCCGTCAGAGGTTACAAGAAGTAAGTCCGCATCGTAATCCCTCGGCACGATATCACAACCGACAATTTCATCACTCGGTCTTAATTTCATTGATGTAACACCGCGTGCAGTTCTGCCGAGCGGTCTTAAATCATTTATTGAAAATCTTATTGCCATACCGTTTGTAGTACCGATTACAATCTCATCCTGAGCGGTTGCAAGTTTTACCCATCTCAATTCATCACCTTCGTCAAGTCCGATAGCGATAAGCCCGTTCTTTCTGATATTTACAAAATTATCAAGAGAAATACGCTTTATGAATCCTTTTTTGGTAAGCATAATCAAGAACATATTATCTTTAAATTCGCTAACCGGAACAACTGCCGTAATTTTTTCATCCTGATCTATCGGAAGTACATTTACAATCGGCAAGCCCTTTGATTGTCTGCCTCCTTCAGGGAAGTCGTAAACATTCAAGCTATAAGCCGTTCCCTTTGTGGAGAAGAACAATACTTTATCATGCATCATCGCAGTAAAGAAATGCTGAATATCATCATCTTCTTTTGTCTTAATACCTGATTTGCCGCGGGTTGCACGATTTTGGCGTTCAAATGTATCAAGTGAAATTCTCTTCAAATATCCTTGATGAGTAATAAATACTGCCATCGGAGTATTCGGTGTCAAATCTTCAATCGTAACTTCACCTTGTTCAGGCAGAATTTGAGTTTTTCTGTCATCACCATACTTTTCTTTATCTTCTAGAAGCTCTTTCTTGATAATGTCAAGGATTTTTTGACGACTTGCAAGTATTGATTCATATTCTTCAATTTTCTTTAACAATTCGTCATATTCAGCTTTAACCTTATCCTGCTCTAAACCCGTTAATCTTCTTAATTGCATTTCCAAAATTGCATTAGATTGATCAACGTCAAGTCCAAATCTCGACATCAAGCCTTCTCTCGCATCATCAATTGTTTTGGATTTTTTGATTAATTCAATAACTTCGTCAATAGAACCCAGAGCAATTATTAAACCTGCCAAAATATGCGCTCTTACTTTTGCCTTTTTAAGGAAGAAAATAGTTCTCCTTGTAACAATTTCAACCCTATGTTCAACGAATTCATTTAAAACTTCATACAAATTCATCAATCTAGGCTGTTTTCCGCAAAGCGCAAGCATGTTAACACCAAATGTGGTAGATAATTGAGTGAATTTATAAAGATTATTCCTTACAACTTCAGGTTTTGCATCACGTTTCAGCTCAATAACAATTCTCATACCCTCACGATCAGATTCGTCACGAATATCCGAAATGCCTGTAATTCTCAGATCTTTTACAAGTTCGGCAATTTTTTCAATAAGCATTGCTTTATTAACCTGATAAGGAATTTCCGTAATGACAATTGCAGTCCTTGCTTGACGACCGCCGCCGCCTGCGATTTCTTCAAAGGTTGAAACAGATGACATCTTAATAGAACCGCGTCCTGTTTCATAAGCCTGTTTTATATCCGAAAGCCCGATAATTGTTGCCGCAGTCGGGAAATCAGGTCCTTTGATATATTCCATAAGCTCTGATACGGTAATTGCAGGATTATCAATAAGTGCAATCGTTCCGTCCACAACCTCTCTCAAATTGTGAGGCGGAATATTTGTTGCCATCCCAACAGCAATACCAGAACATCCGTTTAACAACAGCATAGGAAGCCTTACCGGTAAAACGGAAGGTTCTTGCAATGAGCCGTCAAAGTTCGGTTCAAATTCAACCGTTTCACAATCTATATCGGCAAGCATTGAAGGTGTAATTTTATTCATTCTGGCTTCCGTATAACGCATTGCGGCAGCTCCGTCACCGTCAACCGAACCAAAATTCCCATGCCCGTCAACTACAAGATACCTCGTATTAAAATCTTGAGCCAAACGCACGAGTGCTTCATAAACCGAACTATCGCCATGCGGGTGGTATTTACCTAAAACTTCACCAACAATACGGGCGCATTTCTTAAACGGTTTATCAGGCGTCATACCCAACTCATTCATAGCATACAATATGCGTCTGTGTACCGGCTTTAACCCATCTCTTACGTCAGGAAGCGCACGTCCGACTATTACACTCATCGCGTAATCTATATATGAACGTCTCATTTCTCTGTCAACATTAACAGGAACTATTTTCCCGTCCGAAAACATATTTTGTTGAGTCAAAATCTTCTCCTTATCCCTAATCTTACTCTATATCCTAGTGATATTGTATCATAAAAACGTTTTTTCAACCAATTTTAACGTAATCTTTACAATTTTATTGATTTTGCTATGCGCATGATAAAATATATTTATTAAGGTGAGGGATGAATAATTATGCCATTTGAATTTATTAAACAGGAAATACCTGAAGTTATATTGGTAAAACCTAAAGTATTCGGCGATAACAGAGGATTTTTTCTTGAAAGTTATAAACGCTCTGACTTTGTAAAAGCAGGTATTGATGTTGAATTTAATCAGGACAATCATTCAAAATCAACAGCACATGTATTAAGGGGATTGCATTTTCAAAAGCCTCCATACGGACAGGCAAAACTTGTAAGATGTTCAAGAGGCAGAATTTATGATGTGGCAGTTGATATCAGGAAAAATTCAAAAACTTTTGGCAAATATGTCAAAGTTGAACTTTCCGAAGAAAATAAACACATGCTTTTTATCCCTGAAGGGTTTGCCCACGGCTTTGTTGTTCTTTCGGATGAAGCGGAATTATTATACAAGGCTTCAGGAGAATACGCCCCTCAAGCAGATTGCGGAATTATGTGGAACGATTCCGATATAAATATTGATTGGGAAATAGATTTTGAACCGATACTTTCCGAAAAAGATAAAGTCCAAATGTCCTTAAAGGAATATCTAGAGGGTAAGAAGATAAGAGGATAAGAAGGCAGGCTGTCTATGTATAACATAAAGGAGTTAAATTATGACTAAATTATTAGTAACAGGCGGAGCAGGATTTATAGGTTCCTGTTTTGTAAGGCATATGTTAAATGAATATCAGGATTATAAAATTATAAATCTTGATGCACTTACTTATTGCGGGAATTTAGAGAACTTAAAGGATGTGGAAAATAACCCGAATTATACATTTATACACGGGAATATTTGCGATCGGGATTTGGTAAGAGATATAATTAATGATGGTGTTGACTGCGTTGTAAATTTTGCGGCAGAATCCCATGTCGATAATTCCATAAAACACCCTGAAATTTTTGTTGAAACAAATGTTCAAGGAACTTTAAACCTTCTGCAAGCATCAAAAGAAGCTAAAATCCAAAGATATCTTCAGGTATCAACGGATGAAGTATATGGGACACTCGGACAAACGGGTTATTTCTATGAAACAACTCCGCTTGCACCAAACAGCCCTTATTCAGCTTCAAAAGCCGGCGCCGATATGCTTGTAAGAGCATATCATGAAACTTACAATATGCCGACACTCAATACAAGATGCTCAAATAACTACGGGCCGTATCAATACCCTGAAAAGTTAATTCCGTTTTTCATTTCTCAACTTTTGAAGGGAGAAAAAGTTCCTGTGTATGGTGACGGATTAAATGTAAGAGATTGGTTATACGTTTACGACCATTGCAGTGCAATTGATACTGTTTTACACAAAGGAAAAGTCGGTGAAGTTTACAATATCGGCGGACACAATGAAAAAACAAATATGGAAATAACGAGATTAATTCTTGATGCTATGGGTAAAGATGAAAGCTCGATAAAATATGTTCAAGACCGACTCGGACATGACAGACGCTATGCAATTTCTAACGATAAGATTACGTCCGAACTTGGCTGGGAACCTTCTTTGACCTTTGAAGAAGGAATTAAAATAACTATTGACTGGTATTTAAACAATCAAGATTGGATGAAAAATATTGAAGCAAAGAAATTTGCCATGCAAAAATAGCGGAGGATAAAATTTATGGCAAAAGTTTTGGTAACAGGCGCAAACGGAATGCTCGGGCAAGATTTGTGTCCGATATTGGAAGATTGCGGATATGAGGTCGTTGAAACCGATGTTGATACTCTTGATATCACAAATTTCGATATGACGAAAAAAGTTATATCAAATGAAAAACCTGATATATTAGTACATTGTGCAGCATACACAAACGTTGATAAAGCCGAAGAAGAACAAGAATTGGCACACAAAATTAACGGTGTAGGAACGGAAAATCTTGCAAAGGTTTGCGGGAACAATGACATAACAATGATTTATATATCTACGGACTACGTTTTTGACGGGAAAAATCAGGAAAAATACCTTCCGACAGACAAAACAAATCCGATTAATATTTATGGCAAAACCAAACTTGAAGGCGAAATTGCAGTTCAAAAATATTGCAAAAAGTTTTACATAACAAGAACGGCATGGCTTTACGGAATTCATGGCAAAAATTTTGTTGAAACTATGATAAGTTTGGCTGACAAACCCGAATTGAAGGTGGTTGATGACCAAATCGGATGCCCTACATGGACAGTCGAGCTTGCGGACGGGATTGTTAAATTATTAGATGAAGGGATGGATTATGGGATTTATCACCTTTGCGGTTCGGGAGAAACATCTTGGTACGGATTTGCAAAGGAAATTTTCAAATTAACAGGACTTAGTGTCAATTTGAAACCTTGTACAACGGATGAATTTCCTCGTCCGGCGAACCGCCCGAAACACAGCGTTATGGAAAATAACAACTTGTGCCGTAACTGGAAACGCGCACTTAAAGATTATATTAATTTAAGAGTCTGAATTAGATAACAGAAAAATAATAAGATTTACCATTTAAAACAAAACAGGCGGTCTTGACCGCCTGTTTTGTTATTTATATTATGGTAGTTCATTATTATTAGTTTGCTACACATACACCAATAAAATCAGAATCACCTGCCTTTTTAAGACCTCCTAGCTTTTGATCTTGCTGTAAATTATAAGCAGGCGGCAAAAAACCTCCTGGCACTGGTCCTGCTGGAGGTGCAGATACAAACCAAATTTTACTATTATGTTTACTGGAAACTTGAGCTAAATACTCTCTGCCTAATCTATTTACCATATCATCCAACACATCGCCAACTGCAATCTGCATGCCCAGCTCTTGGCACATTACTGATGCTTTGGCAATATAAACAGGATAATTCTGTCCTGAAAAATTCGCCCCACCCGGAATTGTGCATTTGGTATAATTTAAGACATCTGAACAATTTATCCCTTCAGTCGGTTCAACAAACGCATAGCAAGAACCATCCACACATTTTTTAGGTGCGGAACCTATACCGCCAGCGTTTACAAGTCGTATATCCG
>ERZ842401.5184-NODE-5184-length-14607-cov-7.307106_pt1 | contig 14607 bp, 11 predicted proteins | sample MGYA00521270_ERZ842401 | MGnify/ENA primary metagenome ERZ842401 (study PRJEB31892, sample SAMEA3878208) | bioreactor metagenome | biome: Moose rumen | place: Sweden | collected 2011-10 | study: EMG produced TPA metagenomics assembly of the PRJEB12797 data set...
CCGTTTTTATTTTCAACATCTGGCTTTGGCAATAATTGTTCTTAGTTTTTATCGGACACAATAATTGAAAAACAGATATTTCAAAGCGAAATACAAGCCTTTGGAAATTGTGAGGAATATTCTCGCCAATTACTGCGGCGGCGGCACCCGCATCTAAAACACCGACACCTTCCGCACCGACACCTGCTCCCGTGGCAGATATCGTTTCTCCAGCCCCGACACAATACACAAAGTGCCAGATGTCCAGCATCGAGTTCGAATCCTTCTTTCCTGAGAGTGGTGGTGCGGCGCGCTTCCTTGGAGAAAGGGGCCCAACTCCCGCTCCTCGACGGACAGTTTATCATCCGCACCATCCTCACCAGCAGTTGATTGCCGGAAAATTCGGCTCAAATATCGCCGAAACTTCGAGAATTTATAGGTCGGTGCGGAATTTTATGACCGAGCCATTCAAGTGGGTGGTGAATGGCGGTCAGCTGTGGCTGCGGCTCTACACCGACAAGCCCTGCGACTGCCTGCGGTTATGGGATGCTGTTTTTTAGTAAATTATCCTGATATGTCAAGTGCTTTATCACAGCTTTTCCGCCCGTATGTCCATTTTTTCAACTTGCGAATTTTAGGGAATATTCTATTTCTTCACCATCACCTGCGAGTGGTAGCGGCCGTCGCCGGTGGCTATAACCATCACGTAGGTGCCTTGTGGCAATATGGCCACGGGTATGCTGGTGTGGCGTTGCTGAGTGTTCACGCACCGCATCACGCGTCCGTTGGGTGCCACAATGCTTATGGTGTACCAAGTGCCGTCGGCGTTGTCGGCAATGTCCACATTAACAATGTCTTTGGTGGGATTGGGCGATAGCGTTGCCGTCAATGGTCGGTACTCAGGTGAGGCGATGCCGAGGTTGGCGGGGGTGGCGTCCACGGCAAGTTTCATCACTATGGGCAGGTGGTCGGAGTTGTGGTACAGGGCGTTGAGCACCGCGGCGGGCACCGAGCTGTTGCCTCCGGCAATGATGGAGGTGTTGTAGTGCTGGCCGTCGTTGCCAATGGCTTTGTAGCTGCCTGCCACATAGCCCAGTCCGCGGCTGTTGTCCTTGATGTTGCGGTTTATGAGTATGTAGTCGAAACGGTCGTCCAATCCGCCGGTGGAGGCGCATCCCGACCCTCCGCCGCCACGGGTGGACTGGGTATGGTAGGGCGCGAAGGCCGAATTGCTGTTCCAACTGCCAATCTGGTTGATGGGGTCGTAGAAACGTATCAAGCTGTCGCTGTATTTGGTGAAAGCCTGAAAAGCGGTCTCGGTGTGTGTGTAAACGTTGAAATCGCCCATCACCATGAAATTGCTCTCGCCGAGGGTGTCGTACTCCTCAAGCCACGACATCAGGTTGTTGGCCATAATGCCGCGGTCCTCGTCGTTGCCTTCGTACGAGCCGGCTTTGAGGTGCACAAGGGCGCAGTGGAAAAACACGGTGTCGCCGCGCTCAAGGTCGGGACTGCGGTAATACATCTTGTAAACGGTGATGTCGCGGATATAGTTCTGCGCCACATAGCGGGCGGCACACTCAACCTTGCGACTGTCATAGTACAGGGCGTTCATCAGGTAGGTGTTGGTTGTGTTGGTAACGGGTGCCAATTTATAATAATTTACACCATTGACATTCAGCACGTTGTGCAATAGGGAATCGTGCATCACGGGTTGGCGGTTCATCTCGTTCACCGTGAAAATGGTGGGGTGTACATGGTTGAAAATGGTCTTGGTCCAGCCGTTTTTGTCGGGCACGGTGTTGGAGTCGGCTGGACAATAGCTGGTTATGTTGCCGTAGTTCAGCAGGTTGTACTGCATTATTGTTATGGTGTCCTGTGCCATGGCTTTCGCAGAAAGGCCGATGACGATGATTGCCGTTGCGATGATGTTTTTTTTCATGTTTTTTTTCTTTTCCCCACACAGCAGAGCTTTGTGGGGTTATTAGTATGTCGCCCCTTCGGGACGTTTTGGTTCAATTATCTGTATCTTTTGTAGTTGCTTCGGGAGTGTTTGGTTCGGCTGTATCTTTTGCAAAGGCATCGGCAGTACCGGGCAGTTGTGTGGGTCTGTATTGTTCTATCTTATTGTGTATCAGGTTAATAAATAGATAAATCAGCCATCCGATGAGGAGTCCGAGCAGAGCGCCGCAGATGATGTCTCCGGGGTAGTGCTTGCCAAGGTAGGGACGGCTGTAGCTCACTATCGCCGCCCATCCGAAAGCTACATAAGGCATGGCTTTTACGTACTTGCGACTCCACAGTGCGAAAAACATGGCCGTGGCAAAGCTGTTTGCTGCGTGTCCCGACACAAAGCCGTATTGTCCGCCGCAACCCATGCCGAAAATCATCCGCACGTCGGGCAGGGCATGGCACGGACGTAGCCTCTGGAACACGTCCTTGAAACACAGCACCGTGATGCGGTCGGCAAAAAGGAAACACAAGGCTACGCCTACGGCAATGAGCCACCACCAGCGCTTTGAGGGCGACTTGACCATCGTGGCCACAAAGAAAAGCACTATCATCACCATCCACGACCAGTGCTGGGTGAAAGCGTACAGCACGTAATCGGCCACGGTGCAGTGGTGCTGGTTTATCCAGTAGAACAGCTGGGTGTCCACACTGTTGAGGGCGTCAATTGTTGTCGTCTCCATCGGCTGGGGTGTTTAACTTTTTCCAGATCAGGTCTTTAAGTTCCATTATGTTTTTCCCGCTCACGGCACTTATCATAATGGTGTCGATATTGCGCGGAAGTGTCTTTTTCATCTGCTTTTCCAGTATGTCATCGAGAATGTCGCATTTGGTGATGGCCAGAATGCGTTCTTTGTCAAGCAGTTCGGGGTTGTACTGTTTCAGCTCGTTGAGCAGTATTTTGTATTGCGTTTTGATGTCGTCGCAGTCGCAGGGAATCATGAAAAGCAGTATGGAGTTTCGCTCGATGTGTCGCAAGAAACGTATGCCCAGCCCTTTGCCCTGTGAGGCGCCTTCTATTATGCCAGGGATGTCGGACATCACAAACGACTTGTCATCGCGGTAGCGCACCATGCCGAGGTTTGGCACGAGGGTGGTGAAAGGGTAGTCGGCAATTTCGGGCTTGGCCGCCGAAACCACGCTGAGCAGGGTGGACTTGCCCGCGTTGGGAAATCCTACCAGTCCCACATCGGCAAGGATTTTCAGCTCTATTATAACCCAGCGTTCCACGCCCGGCTCACCGGGTTGGGCATAGCGCGGGGTGCGGTTGGTGGGCGATTTGAAATGGTCGTTGCCCCAGCCTCCGCGTCCTCCTTGCGCCACAATGGCCCGCTGTCCGTCCTCCACTATCTCGCACAGCTGTTCGCCGGTCTCTGCGTCGCGGGCTATACATCCCAGCGGCACGTCGAGGATTACGTCGTCACCCTGGGCGCCGGTGCAGAGGTTCTGTCCGCCGGCCACGCCGTTTTTGGCTATCACGTGTTTGGTGTATTTGAGGTGTAGCAGCGTCCACAGCTGACGGTTGCCACGCAGGATGATATGTCCTCCGCGACCTCCGTCGCCACCGTCGGGACCCGCCTTGGCGTTGTATTTAACGCGCAGCAGGTGCGCCGAACCGGCACCGCCTTTGCCCGAACGGCAACAGATTTTTACGTAATCGACAAAGTTTGAGGTCATTTTTTTGTGAACTGTGAACTGTGATGAGTGAACTGTGATATGAAGATTTTCGGATTAACAGATTTCCCGATTTCCCGAATATCTGAATGTCTGAATATCCATAAAACATTTTCAACTTTTAGCTATCTTCGCGTCTATTTCTTTCATTATGTCGCGTGAGATGTCGTCGATGGAGCCGATGCCGTTGACGGGTATGTAGAGTCCTTTGGCTTTGTAGTAGTCGGCTACGGGGAGGGTTTTGTTCTCGTATTCGCGCAGACGGTTTTTGATAGTTTCCTCGTTGTCGTCGGAGCGGCCGCTGGTCTTGGCGCGTTCCAGCATACGGCGAACCAGCTCCTCGCGGGGCACATCGAGACTTATCATGCACAGCAGGCTGGTGCCGTATTTGGCAAGCAGTTTGTCGAGAGTCTCGGCTTGTTCCACGTTGCGCGGAAAGCCGTCAAAAAGGACGCCGTTGCGTGTGTTCCCGGCAATTATCTTGTCTATCATTTCCACCACTATATCGTCGGAAACGAGCTGTCCTGCATCCATTATGTCCTTGATACGGAGCCCAAGTTCGGTTTTTTCGGCAATTTCTTTGCGCAAAGCCTCGCCGGTGGATACGTATGTGAGGTCGTATTTTTCGGCAATCATGGTCGATTGTGTTCCCTTGCCGGCTCCCGGAGCCCCGAATAATGCTATATTTATCATGGTTTCTGTATGTTTTTTGTTTGTTTGTTTGTTTGTTTTGCAAATATACGATTTTTTTTAATTAGTAATTGGTAGTTAGTAATTAGGAGTAGGAAGTTAGGAATTAAGAGTTCGGTTGTCCATTGTCCATTGCAAAAGTGCGGCCGCGCCCATAATTGCCGCATCGTTGGCGGGCAGGTGGGTAATCTCGATGCTCACCTGTCCGCGGTAAATCATCAGCAGGTTTTCGGCAAACGACTGTTGGGTTGGATTCATAATCAGGCTGCCGGCTTGCATGGGGCCGCCCATAAGGAATATTTTTTGTGGTGCTATGTGCGACACCACATTGGCGCAAGTCAGTCCGAGATAATAGCCAGTGCGCTGGTACGTTGCTATCGACAGAGCGTCGCCCTGCTGTGCGGCTTCGGCAATGAGTTTGGGTGTGAGCTGGCTGTCGTCTATGCCGTGTAGCATACCGTTGTAGTTCCCGGTGGCGTTACGCAGTTTGATAAACGTTTTGCATATACCTCGTGCCGAGGCGTATTCCTCCACACAGCCGCGGCGTCCGCAGGAGCAGGAGCGTCCGTCGGGCACCAGTATGCTGTGGCCTATCTCGCCGGCATTGCCGTGCTCTCCGAGAAGCAGACGGTGGTTTATTACAATGCCGCTGCCCACGCCTGTGCCGAGGGTTATGGTTACGAAATCCTGCAAATGCTTGGCGCCGCCGTACACCATTTCGCCCAAGGCGGCGGCGTTGGCGTCGTTGCCTACAGCCACGGGCAGGCGCATACGTTCTTCCAAGATGCGTTTCAGTGGCAGGTTGCTAAGTTGTGGCAGATTCGAGGCTTCCTCGATGCATCCGGTTAGGCTGTTGCCGTTTGGAGCGCCTATGCCTATACCTTGAAGAACACTGGAATCGCTGTCTTTCAGCAAAATGCCTATTGTGGAGCAAAGTCTGTCCACGAAGGTTTCGGCGGTGGTAAAGTCGGTGGTGCGGAAATTTAGGCGTGCAATGCAGATGCCGTCGGAGCGTACAAGTCCAATGTCGGTGTTGGTGCCGCCGATGTCGATGCCTATGGCAAAGGTATGGTCCACAGCGTTTTAGTTGATGTTTTTGGCAAGGGTCATGTAGCCCAATTTAAGGCTTTGCGAGCCTATGGCCACGGTGGGGTTCACTTTTATTGCCACACGCGACGAGGTGCCTTCTTTCGACGAGAAACTCGACACAAAGTTTTTGAGCGACGAAATGCCGTTGTTCGAAAACAGGTCATAAGTGTTTATGTTGAACGAAAGTGGCAATGATGATTTAGATTTGGAGGGCACGCTAACTTTTTTGTTGGTGCTTCCGGTGGCAAGCTCAAGGTTGTCGATGTTTATTTTGTAGTCCATGGCATTGAGGCTGGCGGGTTTGGCGGTGGGATTTTGTATGCCCACGTTCACAGTCATGTTCAAGGGGATGTTTTTGGTGAGCAGTGCGGCGCTCAGCTTGGCAATGTTGGTGGCCGTAAGGCTGCTGGTGTTTATGCTTTTTAGGTTTATGCCTGCAATGGATACATTTTGAACATTGTCTAACGAGAATTTGCATTTGCGGATTAGGTTGTAGGTTTCGCTAACCTGGTTCATCATGCTGCACGAAACGCAAATTGCGCATACGGCTGCGAGGGCAAAAAATTTCTTCATTACTATGTTGTTTTTTTTTGTTATACTGTTGTTTTTTAATTAATTATGTTTTTATCCCATTTGGAGGTAACTGTTGCAAATATACGAAAAAAATGTTTTTTCAAATGAGTTTGGTCTTTTCGCACCTGAGAAGCAACGCACAGACGTGAAAAAATCCAAATAAAATCTCAACTCTTAATTATTTCAGCGATTCTATCTGAGCTTTCAGTGCGGTGATTTTCTGTTCGGCGTCGGCCTGTTTCTGGCGTTCCACGGCCACCACTTTTTCGGGGGCGTTGGCCACAAAACGTTCGTTGGAGAGCTTTTTCATCACCGAGTTGAGGAACCCTTCGGTATATTTCAGCTCGTCTTGCAGTTTTTTCAGTTCGGCCTCCTTGTCGATGTTCTGGCTGAAAGGCACGTAGTATTCGGCGCCGGCCACCATAAACGAGAGGGCGTTCTCCACCTTGTCGGAAACGCGTTCTATGCCGTCTATGTTGCAGAGTTTTACGATGGTGTCGTCGAAAGCGTTGCCGCCGTTGCCGCGCTCGCAGAGGTGCAGCACCTCTTTGGGCGAAATGCCTTTGCTGTTGCGCAGTCCGCGAACGCCTATTATCACATCTTTGGCCGTTTCAAAGTCCTTGATGATGTTTTCGTCGTAGGGTTGGGCTTTGGGCATCTGTGCCACCATGATGCTCTCGGTGTCGGGACGTTCGCCCAGTATGTGCCAAATTTCTTCGGTGATGAAGGGCATGAAAGGGTGTAGCATACACATCAGTTTCTCGAACAGTGCCACCACGGTGTCGTAAGTGGTGCGGTCGATGGGCTGTTGGTAGGCGGGTTTTATCATCTCGAGAAGCCACGAGCAGAAATCGTCCCACACCAGTTTGTAGGTTGTCATCAGGGCGTTGCTGAGGCGGTATTTCTCAAAGTCGTCCTCTATTGAGGCGAGGGTTTTGTTCAGATGGTTCTCGAACCAGCGCAGGCTTGTGCGGTTGGTCTCGCTTTGCGGCAGGGTGTCGTCCACGCTCCAGCCTTTCACTAATCGCATGGCGTTCCATATTTTGTTGCTGAAATTGCGTCCTTGCTCGCAGAGGGCCTCGTCGAAAGGCAGGTCGTTGCCGGCGGGGGCGGTGAGCAGCATTCCCACGCGTACGCCGTCGGCGCCGAATTTGTTGATAAGCTCGATGGGGTCGGGCGAGTTGCCGAGCGATTTGGACATCTTGCGTCCCAGCTTGTCGCGTACAATGCCGGTGAAATACACGTTGCGGAATGGCACTTGGTGTGCGTATTCCTCGCCGGCCATTATCATGCGTGCCACCCAGAAAAATATTATGTCGGGTGCTGTGATGAGGTCGGCGGTAGGGTAGTAGTAGCGGAACTCCTCGTTGTCGGGGGCGAGTATGCCGTTGAAAAGCGACATCGGCCACAGCCACGAGCTGAACCACGTGTCGAGGCAGTCGCTGTCCTGACGCAGGTCGGCGGCGGTGAGGCCTTGGTTGCCGCTCTTTTCTTTGGCCATACGCAGGGCGTCGTCGATGTTTTCGGCCACCACAAATCCTCCGTCGGGCAGGTAGTAGGCGGGTATCTGGTGCCCCCACCACAGCTGGCGGCTTATGCACCAGTCCTTGATGTTTTCCAGCCAATGGCGGTAAAGGTTTATGTATTTGGCGGGATGGAAAGTTATCTCGCCTTTTTCCACGGGTTCGAGGGCTATTTTGGCAAGATGTTCCATTTTCAGGAACCACTGCATGGAGAGCTTGGGCTCGATGGGCACGTTGGTACGTTCGGAGTAGCCCACTTTGTTGTTGTAGTCCTCCACTTTCTCGAGCAGAGCGGCGGCGTCGAGGTCTTTCACAATCTGTTTGCGCACAGCCTCGCGGGTCATGCCGATGTACATGCCAGCGGCAGGGCTGAGGGTGGCGTCGTCGTTGAATATGTTGATGCTCTGCAGGTTGTGCTTCTCGCCAAGCATATAGTCGTTCACGTCGTGGGCGGGGGTTACTTTCAGGCATCCTGTGCCGAACTCTATGTCCACGTAGCTGTCCTCGATAACGGGTATCACGCGGTTCACCAGCGGCACTATCACTTTTTTGCCCCGCAGCCATTGGTTTTTGGGGTCGGCGGGGTTGATGCACATAGCCGTGTCGCCCATGATTGTTTCGGGACGAGTGGTGGCCACAATGGCATAGCGTCGGCCTTGTGCGTCGGTGGGTATTATCTCGGCTTCGTTGCCTGTGGCGCCGGTGCCGTCGTCGTCGGCAAGGTAGTAGCGCAGGTAGTAGAGGTGGCTGTGTTCGTCTTTGAAGATGACCTCTTCGTCGCTGAGTGCGGTGAGGGCCTTGGGGTCCCAGTTCACCATACGTACTCCGCGGTAAATCAGGCCTTTGTTGTAGAGGTCCACAAAAGTGTGGATAACGCTGCGCGAGCGGGTGTCGTCCATGGTGAAGGCGGTGCGGTCCCAGTCGCAGCTGGCGCCGAGACGTTTCAGCTGTTCAAGTATTATTCCGCCGTGCTCGTGAGTCCACTCCCATGCATGTTCGAGGAAATTCTCGCGGCCTATGTCGTCCTTTTTGATGCCCTGTTGTGCCAATCGGTTCACCACTTTGGCTTCGGTGGCTATGGATGCGTGGTCGGTGCCGGGCACCCAGCAGGCGTTTTTGCCCAGCAGGCGGGCGCGGCGCACCAGTACGTCCTGAATGGTGTTGTTGAGCATGTGTCCCATGTGCAGCACGCCGGTTACGTTGGGTGGCGGTATCACCACGGTGTAGGGTTGGCGGCTGTCGGGTTTGGAGCTGAAGAGTCCGAGTTTCTGCCACTGGGCGTACCAGCGGTATTCTACTGACGATGGGTTGTATTTCGATGCTATTTCCATTGTTGTTTTTTTTGTCCCCCACACAACAGAGCTGTGCGGGGTTATTAGTGTGTCGTGCTTTCGGCACGTTTGTGTTTACTTTACTTTTATTCTTTTATTTATGTTTTATTGCCTGGTTAGTTTTATTGTCTGGTTTAGTTGTTTGGCCGGTTGGTTTTTCTTTGCGGCGTTTCATCACCCAAAGTGCTATGGCGCCGAATATTACCACAACAAGCACTATTGACGATGCAAGGGTTATCTTGTCCCATTTGTGTTTGGTGGGGGCTTCGTTGCGGAATTCTATCTTGTGGTCGCCGGCAGGCACCACCATGGCGCGAAGTATGTAGTTCACGCGCAGGTATTCGGCGGGTTTGCCGTCGATGTAGGCGCGCCAGTCGGGGGCGTAGTATATCTCGCTGAACACCGCCAGCTGGTCTTTGGTGGTGTGCGAGTTGTAGGTCACGTAGTCGGGATTGTAGGGTGTTTGGTGCTCCATGGCGATGGTGGAGCTGCTGTCGCGGCTAAGCTCCTTGCCCTGAACAAACTGTGCAAAATCGGCGCCCACAATGGCGGTGTCGGCAGGGTTGAAGTTGTTAAGTGCCAGAATTTCGTCGTTGGGGGTGTTTACAATTGTAAACTTGTCCACAAACCATGCGTTGCCCAGTGCGTACATGTTGCGTTGCACGGCAGTGCCGCCGTTGCCGTCGGGCACCACAAAGTAGCGGGCGTTGAGCATGTTGAGCACGTCCATGTTGATGTGCCGCGAGATGTAGAAATCGATAAGGTCCTGATAGCGGCGCAGTTTTGCTGCGTGGTAGCCGCCAATCTGATGGTGGAATGCCGATGGTTTGGCGTCGTTGAAAGTGTTGTGCGCCATGTCGAGCACACGGTAGTCCTTGTCGCCCACCTCTGCGGCGGCCTGATCTATGGCCATGTCGTCCTGAGTGGGGTAGAGGGCGAACTGGTTTTTAGACACGAAGCTGCTTTCGTTGAGGTAACGTTTGTCCACGCCCCAAAGGTCGAACACCACCAAGGCTGCCAGTATTGCCACCACTGGTGCGGCTTTTTTAATTTTGTTGTTTACAAACAGCCAAATGGCGCCGCCGGCAAGCACTATCAGCGCAAGCGAACGGAACGAGTCGCTACGCAGCAGCGCCTTGCGGTCATTTATTAGGGCATCCAACATCACGTTGTTAGTTTGTTGTTCGGATAATTCTGACAATGCAGTATATGAGAATGAACTTGCGAACAATGCGAACAGCAGGCACAGACCTCCGGTGATGCCGGCCGAGATGTACAACGCACGGTTGAGGGAGCGTTGGTCGGTAGTGTTTAAGTTCTTTTTGTCGAACACCGCTTTCAGTGCCAGCATGGCCATCATCACCATTGCCACGTTGGCTATTACGAGGCTCATAGACGGTGTACGGAATTTATTGTAATAAGGCAGGTTGTCGAACAAGAAACCGTTGAACCAGCCAAAGTTTTTGCCCCACGACATAAGTATTGCCAAGAAAGTGGCGATAAGCAGCCACCAGCGTTCGGGACCTTTTACGACGAAAAGTCCGAACACGAAAAGGAACACTATGATAGCACCGAAATACACGGGACCACTGGTGCCAGGCTGTTCGCCCCAATAGTAAGGTGCATGAGCTTTATAATAATCTTTTTGGTCTTGATGCCAAGGTTGCATATCAATTAGTCGCTCGTATTCCCCATTTTTCAAAGCTTTATCACCTGACCCGCCACCATAAAAAGCTGGGACAAGAATGGTGAATGTCTCGCCTTTGCCGTAGCTCCAGTTGAAGGCGTAGTCGATGTTTAGACCAGCTTTCTTGCCAGCCATCGACTTGGGTTCGCCGTCCTTGTAAAGGTCTTCGGGGGTAACGGAAATTTCGCTGCCGCCACGCATGGTATATTTGGCATATTCTTGATTGACAATAAGATGTCGTGAGTTGGTCGCCAACACGAGTACCGAGCCGATTACCAATACTCCAACTCCGATAAGGAACTGTTTGAGAGTCTTTTCCTTGATAGCAAAGATGAAGTACACCACTCCGAGAATGCCGGCCGTGAGCACGGTGTAGTAGGTTATCTGTATGTGGTTGAAGGTGATTTGCAGTCCCAGCGCGAGGGTGAACAGTATGCCGCCCCACACGTATTTGCGTCTGAAAGTGAGCACCATGCCGGCCAATATTGGAGCCATCATCGACAGTGCCCATGCTTTGGTGATGTGTCCGGCCTCCACTATTATAATATTGTAGCTTCCCAGCCCGAAGGCTATGGCGCCGATGAGGCTAATCCACGGGTTTACGCCCATTGCCGCAAGGCAGATATAAAATCCCAGCAGGTAGAGGAAAAGCACGGCAATGCTGCGTTCCCAGCCCAATCCGCGCATAACAAGGGCCTCTTTGAGGGTGGTGAACACCGAATGCTGCGGCTCCACGTAGGTCTGGTAGCTCGGCATGCCGCTGAACATGCCCGGGGTCCAGTGCGTGTACTGGCCCGTGGCATCGTGGTATTGCACCTGCTCGTTGTTCATGGCCTGGGCATTCAGTATATCGCTCTGATACACTACTTTACCCTGCAAAACTGGGTAGAAATACGCTATCGCAACAACAAGGCAGATAACAATTATCGCCACGTGGGTAAGGATTTTACGGCTGTCTATTTTCATAAATGTGGTTTTGTATTATTTTGAATAATAATAATTTATGCCGCGGTGTGTACATTACGGCAATCTGCAAAGATACGTTTTTTTGTGCAAAAAACGACGAGATAGCCCATTTTTTTGCAAAATTCAACGAAAAATGTTATTTTTGCAAAATGTTTCGAGTGCCGGAACAGTGATATAAAAGGCTGAATGACAAAAGTTATTGCACAAAAGCAAGGAGAACCCGATGAGCTGGATTTGGCCGTGGTGCGCACCAAAATAGAGATGTACTGCTCCCGTGCCGAACAGTGTCCGTCGTCGGTGCGGCGCAAGCTGTGGGAGTGGGGCGTGCCTAAGGCCGACATCGAAACCCTTGTGGAAGGCCTTGTGGCCGATGGTTTCCTCGACGAACAGCGCTTTGCCCTCGCCTTTGTGCACGACCGTCTGAAGTTTGGCAAGTGCGGACGCAACAAGATACGCTTCGAGCTTAGGCAGAAACAGATCTCGGAGCAGGCAGCAAGCCGAGCCATTGCCACCATAGACCAACAGCAGTATATGGACGTGCTCCAGGCAGTGGCCGACAGCAAGAAACGTCAGCTCAAAGGCCTCAGCCCCGACCAGCAACGCCGCCGGCTTACGGGCTACCTTTTGTCGAAAGGCTTCGAAATGGAATGTATAACGAAAGTAATATAATATAAGGTATAACAAAAACACTATCATCTTATGAAAAAAATAAACTGCTTGTTAGCAATTGCGCTGCTGGGCCTGTTTTCGGGCAGGGCAATGGCAGACACCGACACCACCGCCGTGAACAATCCGGCTGAAGGCCAGAGTGTGCAGACCGCCGCTCCCGCCGACGAAAACCCCGCCGATGCCGACAAACCCAAAGGACAATGGACAACATCGTCCAAACCGGCTTTTAAAATCAGTGAGTTCTTCTTCGAAAACTGGTCCAAGTCCGGTAATTCGCAAATCGACGCCACCGCCACTTTCTTCGGCAACTACAAATACACCCACCCGCGCTACGTTTGGGACAACATCGCCGACCTGGCCTACGGCTACGCATGGCAGGACCTCGACAATAGCAAGGAGGGCGGACTTTTCGAGACACGCCGCAAAAGCAACGATAAGATAGACCTCACCTCCGCCATTTCGTGGAAAGCCTACAAGGACTGGGGCGCGTCGTTTACCGCCAACCTCAAGACCCAGTTCGGCGAAGGCCGCGAATATACGGGCATCGAGGACAAGGAGGGGCATCTGGTGTCGCATTTCTTTGCACCGGCTTACCTCACCACAGCCTTGTCGTTCGAGTACAAAAGAACCGACTGGAGCGTGTCGTTCTCTTTCCTTACAGGTAAGACCACCTTTGTCTGCGACGACAGCTTCATTGCCGACGGCCTCAACTACGGCGTTATACAGCCCGACAACTTCGACGCCTCCGACCCATCCACCTTCAACCACGTGTATTTTGCACTCGGCAGCTACATCAAAGGTCAGTACCTGAAAAAGGACATACTGCCCAACCTCGACCTCTACGCACGTCTGGAGCTTTTCTACGACTATGCCAAACCCAAAAACATGGCTTGGGACAAGATGCTCGACGAGGATAACAGCTCCAAATACACGCCTGTTGAACCCGATGAGGACTGGGAAAGCCTTAACAAGAAAAGCTGGCTCCAGCGCCGCGCTTTCGAAACCGACCTCGACTTTGAGCTGAAACTCGACTACCGTCTGTACAAATTCATCTCCGTAAATTTCGCCCTCAACCTTAAATGGGACACCGATTTCAACGGTATGGGCAAATGGGGACACTGGCAGATGTACCAGATGGCCGGACTCAATTTCTACCTCGACTGGAAAACTCCCAAACAGTAATTTCCCTCACGTAGGACTAACAGCCAAAGGGCTGCCATTTTGTGGCAGCCTTTTTTTTGTGTGGGGTTTGAAATCCTCTGGCCCCCTTTGAAAGGGGGAGCTTTTGCCAATGCACAAATTTAATTTTCCGTTGTTGCGGATTCGCAATCCGCAACAGTAAAGTATAGGGATTTTCAATCCCGTTTGGTTGATTTTTGTGGGATTACAAATCCCGAGTTCTGTTGCGTCGGATTGCAAATCCGCCGCAGCGGTGGTTGTTGCGGATTTGCAATCCGCAACAATATAGTATAGGGATTTTCAATCCCGTTTGGTTGTTTTTTTGTGGGATTACAAATCCCGAGTTCTATTGCGTCGGATTGCAAATCCGTCGTAGCGGTGGTTGTTGCGGATTTGCAATCCGCAACAGATGAGTGTAGGATTTTCCGCCGTAGCGATGGCTCTAAGGACGCACGACAACCACGTCAAGCAATCCTTTGGAACCGGCATAGTCTATGGCAGAACTGTAGAGATAGTTTTCGGCATGTGAAACAATGCCTTGTTTTACTGGGTTTTGATGGGTATAGTTTATTTTTTGCATGAGAAATTTCATTGAGAATATGTCTTCACAGTGATAACCTTCCTGCCAAAAGCGGAAGTTGGTGATTTTTTTGTCGTTTGCACCAGAGAACCAAAATTGGTTAAGCATCCAACCTTTCCTGCTTTCTTGTTGATTGTCCTGAATGGCTTTTATGATGGTTTTGCTTGTGTGCTTTTTGAAATCGCGTATCGTATCGGACAGCAATTGAGAGTATTTTGTGTAAATGCTTTTATGTAATGGCTCGCTTATGCCTGCAATTAAATGCAAATGGTTGCTCATCAGAACCCATGCGTAAATTGTCAAGCCCTTGTTTATTTGGCAGTATCGTAAAGAGTCAATAACGATATTTTTGTATATGGGTCGTGTAAAAACGTCAATCCACTCTACTACAGTTGTAGTTATGAAGGAAATATGTGTGGTTAAATCATCCATGTTATAAAAACAGCAATATATGTGTTTTATTGTGAGCGGATTTGTTTTTTTTGTGGGATTACAAATCCCGAGTTCTGTTGCGTCGGATTGCAAATCCGCCGCAGCGGTGGTTGTTGCGGATTTGCAATCCGCAACAATATAGTATAGGGATTTTCAATCCCGTTTGGTTGTTTTTTTGTGGGATTACAAATCCCGAGTTCTATTGCGTCGGATTGCAAATCCGTC
>ERZ842401.5186-NODE-5186-length-14602-cov-85.708187_pt1 | contig 14602 bp, 11 predicted proteins | sample MGYA00521270_ERZ842401 | MGnify/ENA primary metagenome ERZ842401 (study PRJEB31892, sample SAMEA3878208) | bioreactor metagenome | biome: Moose rumen | place: Sweden | collected 2011-10 | study: EMG produced TPA metagenomics assembly of the PRJEB12797 data set...
GGGCGGCGTCGTTTCCTCGTTGGGAAAGGGCATTATCTCCGCCAGCATCGGTAAACTGCTGCAGGCACGCGGCTTTAAGGTCACGATTCAGAAATTCGACCCGTACATCAATATCGACCCAGGGACGCTGAACCCCTACGAGCACGGCGAGTGCTACGTGACGGAGGACGGTTTCGAGACCGACCTGGACCTGGGACATTACGAACGGTTTACGGGCATACACACCACACGCAACAACTCGATTACGACGGGTCGCATCTACAAGACGGTGATAGACCGCGAACGGCACGGCGACTATCTGGGCAAGACGATTCAGGTGGTGCCGCATATTACGGACGAGATAAAGAGACGCATGTTGCGAAGCCTCACCCCCGAGGCTTTTGATTTCGTGATAACCGAAGTCGGTGGCACCATCGGCGACATCGAGAGTGCTCCGTTTATGGAGGCCATCCGACAGTTGCGATGGCAATTGGGGCGCGATGCGGTATGTGTACACCTGACCTATGTGCCTTATCTGAAGGCGGCGGACGAGTTGAAGACGAAACCGACGCAACACTCCGTAAAAGAACTGCAAGGAATGGGTATTCAGCCGGATATCCTCGTCCTTAGGACGGAACGCCACCTCGACGACCATGTGCGCATGAAGGTGGCGTCTTTCTGTAATGTGGACTTGGAGTGCGTGGTGCAGAGCGAGGACATGCCGAGCATCTACGAGGTGCCGGTGAGTATGCAGAAGCAGGGCTTGGATGCTGCCATCATGCGAAAGATTGGTATTCCCGTAGGCGAGACGCCGGCTATGAAGTCCTGGCACGACTTTCTGGACAAACAGCGTAATGCCAAGCGCGAGGTGCACATCGGACTGGTGGGCAAATACGACCTGCAGGATGCCTACAAGAGCATTCGCGAGAGTCTGAATCTAGCTGGCATCTACAACGATGTGAAGGCGCGGCTGCACTTTATCAATAGCGAGGAAATCAGTCGTGATAACGTCGCCAAGAAACTCGACGGTATGGCGGGCATCATCATCTGTCCAGGATTCGGACAGCGAGGCATCGAGGGCAAAATTATCGCCGCAGAATACACGCGCACCAACGATATCCCCACCTTCGGCATCTGTCTGGGTATGCAGATGATGGTCATTGAGTTTGCCCGCAATGTATTGGGCTACAAGGATGCCAACAGTCGCGAGATGGACGGGCAGACGCCGCATAACGTCATCGACATCATGGAAGAGCAGAAGAGCATCACGCAGATGGGCGGCACAATGCGACTGGGTGCGTATGAGTGCGAGCTTATCAAGGGAAGTCGTGCTTATGAAGCATACGGCAAAGAGGCGCTGATTAGTGAGAGACATAGACATCGCTACGAGTTCAACAACGCTTATAAAGAGGAGTACGAGACGAAGGGTATGAAGTGCGTGGGTATCAATCCTGCTGCAAACCTTGTGGAAATCGTCGAGATACCAGAAAAGCGCTGGTACATCGGCACGCAGTTCCACCCAGAATACTCGTCAACGGTACTGCATCCGCATCCGCTGTTCATGTCGTTCATTAAGGCGTGCGCTTTTTAATTGACAATTGATAATTGACAATTGATAATTAATGGAACAGTTAAAACATGAATGTGGCGTGGCGATGATTCGCCTGCTAAAGCCGCTGGATTACTACGAGAAGAAGTACGGCACGTGGGCCTACGGATTCAACAAGCTCTACCTGATGATGGAGAAGCAGCACAATCGCGGACAGGAAGGTGCTGGTATCGCCTCCGTCAGTCTGAATAATGAGCCTGGCACGGAGTATATGTTCCGCGAGAAGGCTGAGGGCAAGGATGCCATCACGGAGATTTTCAGTCGCGTTACACAAGAAATGGCCGGAGAACTGCTGATGGGTCACCTGCGCTATTCGACGACGGGCAAGAGCGGACTGACGTTTGTTCATCCTTTCCTGCGTCGTAACAACTGGCGCGCCAAGAACCTTTGTCTGTGTGGCAACTTCAACATGACCAACATCGACGAGGTCTTTCAGTTTCTGACCTCTCAAGGACAGTCGCCGCGTATCTATGGCGACTCATACATCACGCTCGAACTGATGGGCCACCGGCTGGACCGTGAAGTGGAGCGGCTGTTTGAGGAGGCCAAGGCGAAGGGACTCGAAGGACTCGACATCACGCGATATATCGACGACCACGTGGAGATGGCCAACGTGCTGCGAAAGACGATGGAGCACTACGATGGCGGTTACGTGATGTGCGGACTGACGGGTAGCGGTGAGATGTTCAGCGTGCGCGACCCTTGGGGTATCCGTCCCGCGTTCTACTATCGAGACGACGAAATCATCGCCCTCGCCAGCGAACGTCCTGTGCTGCAGACCACCTTCTTGCGTCCCGATGGTAGCAAGCGAGCAAAGCTCGAGCGCGACCTGCAATGCGAGGATATCCACGAGCTGAAACCTGGTGAGGCACTTATTGTGCGTCGCAACGGCGAGAGTCATCTGGAGCAGATTATGCCTGCACAAAAGTTGAGTGCGTGCTCGTTTGAACGCATCTACTTCAGTCGAGGGTCCGACCGAGACATCTATCAGGAGCGCAAACGCCTTGGTGAGCAGCTGACGCCAGCCATCCTGAAAGCCATCGATGGCGATGTGGAGAACACGGTTTTTTCGTATATCCCCAATACCGCCGAGGTGGCCTTCTATGGTATGACCGACGGTTTCCGTAAGCTGCATGGTGATGTGCGAACAGAAAAAGTGGTGTGGAAGGACATTAAGCTACGCACGTTTATCTCTGCCAACACAGAGCGCAACGATCTGGCGGCTCACGTCTACGACATCAGCTACGGCTCGTTGCGGCCCTATGAGGACAATCTGGTGATTATCGACGACTCGATAGTCCGCGGCACGACCTTAAGAGAGAGCATCTTCAAGATTCTCGACCGCCTGCATCCCAAGAAGATTGTCATGGTGTCGAGTTCGCCACAGATTCGCTACCCAGATTATTACGGCATCGACATGCCCCGTCTGGAGGAGTTCTGCGCCTTCCGTGCCACGATGGCCCTTATCGAGGAGAGCCTCACCCCCAACCCCTCTCCAAAGGGCGAGGGGAGTAGATACTCTCAAGGGCAGCAATTGATAGACAAGGTATACCATTTATGCAAGGAACACCCGTTGGAGGCTAATCACGTCAGGCGAATCTACGAGCCGTTTACCGTCGAGGAAATCAACGAGAAGATTGTGGAGATGTTACGCCCAAAGAACATGCAGGCACCCATCGAACTGGTGTTCCAAAGCATCGAGGGACTGCACGAGGCTTGTCCCAACCATCCTGGCGACTGGTATTTCACAGGTCACTACCCCACCCCTGGCGGCACACGCCTCGTCAACCAGGCATTCGTGAACTATATTGACAGCAAACAAAGACAGTAAAATAGAAAGATTATGTGTGGAATCGTAGCTATACTAAATGTTAAAGAGCAGTCGCAGGAGTTGCGACAAAAGGCTTTGAAGATGAGTCAGAAGATTCGCCATCGCGGACCTGACTGGAGTGGAATATACTGTGGCGGATCGGCCATCCTGGCTCACGAACGACTGAGTATCGTTGACCCAGAGAGTGGCGGACAACCGTTGTACTCACCAGACCGTAAGCAGGTGTTGGCTGTCAATGGCGAGATCTATAACCATCAGGAAATTCGTCGTCGCTATGCAGGACAGTACGAGTTCCAGACGGGCAGCGACTGCGAAGTAATTCTTGCGCTTTATAGAAGCCTCACCCCCACCCCCTCTCCGAATGGCGAGGGGAGTAGTTACACTCATGAGCAGATTTGCAGCATGTTGGAACAGTTGAACGGCATCTTTGCTTTCGCCCTTTATGACGAGGAACGTGATGAGTTTCTGATTGCTCGCGACCCCATCGGAGTGATACCCCTTTATATCGGCTATGATAGCGATGGCACCGTGTATGTCGCCTCAGAATTGAAGGCCCTCGAGGGACAATGCGAGCGCTATGAGCCTTTCCTCCCTGGATATTATTATTGGAGCAAGGAGCCAGGCATGAAGCGTTATTACAAACGCGACTGGTTTGACTATGAAGCCGTGAAGGACAATCCCGCCAGCGTCTCTGCCATTCACGATGCACTGACCGCTGCCGTCAAGCGTCAGTTGATGTCCGATGTGCCATACGGCGTGTTGCTCTCGGGCGGACTCGATTCCTCGGTCATCTCTGCCATCGCTGAAAAGTTCTCAGAGCATCGCATCGAGGACGATTCGAAGACCAAAGCTTATTGGCCTCGTCTGCACTCCTTTGCCGTCGGTCTGAAGGGAGCCCCCGACCTGGCCAAGGCCAAGATGGTGGCCGACCATATCGGCACCGTTCACCACGAAATCAACTACACCATTCAGGAAGGACTGGATGCTATTCGTGACGTCATCTATTTCATCGAAACCTACGATGTCACTACCGTCCGCGCCTCTACGCCGATGTACCTGCTGGCACGAGTCATCAAGTCGATGGGTATCAAGATGGTGCTGAGCGGTGAGGGTGCCGACGAGATCTTCGGTGGTTATCTGTACTTCCACAAAGCCCCTACAGCAAAAGATTTCCACGAAGAAACCGTTCGTAAATTAGGAAAACTCTATCTCTACGACTGTCTGCGTGCTAACAAGAGTCTGTCAGCTTGGGGCGTTGAGGGCCGTGTGCCTTTCCTCGACAAAGAGTTCCTCGATGTCGCCATGCGCACCAATCCTGAGGCCAAGATGTGTGGCCTCACCCCCGGCCCCTCTCCAAAGGGCGAGGGGAGTTTTATCATTGAGAAAAGGATTGTTCGCGAAGCCTTTGCTGACATGCTGCCCGCTGAAGTCGCCTGGCGACAGAAGGAGCAGTTCAGTGATGGTGTGGGTTATTCATGGATAGACACGCTGAAGCAAATCACCTCAGAAGCCGTTACCGACGAACAGATGGCCCATGCTGCCGAGCGTTTCCCCATCAACCCGCCGAAGAACAAAGAGGAATACTACTACCGCAGCATCTTCGCTGAGCATTTCCCCAGCGACTCTGCCGCTCGCTCCGTCCCCTCCGAAGCCTCTGTGGCCTGCAGCACCGCCATCGCCCTCGAATGGGATGCCGCCTTCAAAGGTATGAACGATCCCTCAGGCCGTGCCGTCAAAGGTGTGCACGAAAGCGCATACTCTTAAGGAATGCGAGACTTCCCTTCATCTTGTTACAATCCTGTTACGTAACCATATCGTAACAGGATTTGTTTTGCACCAAAGTAAAATGGTTGTAACTTTGCGCTCGAAATTAATTCGAATAAACAAATGGAAACAACGCAAGATTACGTGATGGTGTCGCTGAAACTGCTGGGCGCACTGGGACTGCTCATCTATGGTATGAAGATGATGAGCGATGCACTGCAGAAGATGGCAGGACCGCAGTTGAGACACATATTGGCAAAGATGACGACAAACCGAGTGACAGGTATGCTGACCGGAACGATGGTGACCTGTGCCGTACAGTCGTCATCTGCCACAACGGTGATGACGGTCTCGTTCGTCTCGGCAGGTCTATTGACGCTCTCACAGGCTATCAGCGTCATCATGGGAGCCAATATCGGCACCACGCTCACGGCATGGATCATGTCGCTAGGCTACAACGTCGATCTGACCAATTTCGTCTTTCCTGCTTTTTTCTTCGGTATGATACTCATCTACCGCAAACGTCACCGCGATATAGGCGACTTCCTCTTTGGTATCGCCTTCATGTTCTTGTCGCTGGTGATGCTGAGTTCTGCAGGCAAGGAACTGGACTTGGCGCATAATGAGGCGGTAGTCAACTTCTTTGCTTCGTTTGACACCAGCAGCCACCTGACTATTCTGGCCTTTCTGGCTATCGGTACGCTGATTACCTGTATCGTGCAGTCATCGGCAGCTGTGATGGCCATCACCATCCTGCTATGCTCTACAGGCGTGCTGCCTATCTATTTAGGTATAGCCTTGGTGATGGGCGAGAATATCGGTACGACGGCAACGGCTAACCTCGCCGCGTTGGGAGCCAACACACAGGCACGACGTGCTGCGCTGGCCCACTTGTTGTTCAACGTGTTTGGCGTCCTCTGGGTGCTCTGCGTGTTCTATCCCTTCGTCGATATGGTCTGCGGCTTGGTAGGCTACGACCCCTCGATGGCTGGTCAGACAGAGCGTCTGCCCGTCGTTCTCGCCATGTTCCACACCTGCTTTAATGTCACCAACACGGCGCTGCTCATCGGTCTGATTTCGCAGATGGAGCGTATCGTTTGCTGGCTGCTGCCTGAAAAAGCAGAGCCTGAGCATGAGGAGCTTCGTCTGAAGTACATTGAGGGCAACTTGATGCAGACGCCCGAAATTGCCGTGCTGCAGGCACAGAAAGAGACGGCTCATTTCGCCCAGCGCGTGCAGCAGATGTTCGGTATGGTGCGCCAGTTGATGGACGAGAAAGACGAGAAGAATTTCGTGCATCTTTTTAGTCAGATTGAGTATCAGGAGGACCAGACAGACCGCATGGAGCTGGAGATAGCCCGTTTCTTGGAGCAAGTAAGCCAGGACCATCTGAGTGACGAGACCAAAGCAAAAGTACGTCAGATGCTACGTGAGGTGGGCGAACTGGAGTCCATCGGCGATGCCTGTTACAACCTTGCCCGCACCATCAACCGCCAGCGTGAAACGGGCAAAGATTTCAACGAATGGCAGAATGGTCATCTGAAATCCCTGATGACCCTTTGCGACAATGCCCTCACACAAATGAATAAAGTGATGACCGGCCATCGCCACGAGCACGACATCAACGAGACCTATCGTATTGAGAACGAAATAAACCTGTTGCGCCAGCGCTTGAAGAACGACAATATCCGTGCCGTCAACGACCACGAATACGATTATGCCGTCGGTACTATCTTTATCGACCTCGTCAACGAGTGCGAGAAGCTGGGCGACTACGTGGTGAACGTTGTTCAGGCAAGATTCGGGAAATAGTTAGGATTGGTAAGTGACCAAAAACGCTAATATATAATAAAAGGTGGGGGGGCATGATGAAGCAATTATTCTAATCGTCGTTCCGTCGTTCTGTCATAGCATAGGGCGGCGGATACTAAAGCAAAACCAATATGACATTTACACCAGAGAATATCTTTTTTATCGGCGCGGCATTCTGCTCACCTTTACGAATGTAACAACATTGTAATGAGGGATAGGGGCGGAATATGCGCATTTATCCGTACCTTTGCACGCAAAAAAAGAGATTGCTATGGTGTTAATGGGACTGCCCCTGTGGGCTTGGATTGTATTCTATGTATTGGTATTGCTGATGCTGGTGGCCGACCTGAAGATGTTCGGCAAGAAAGGACAGCACGAGGTGAATGTCCGCGAGGCACTACAGATGACCGCTGTCTGGATAGGCGTGTCGCTGGTGTTCTGTGCGGGCATCTACCTGTTCTATCCCGTTGAGCCACAAGAGAAGGCGATGGAGTTTCTGGCGGGCTACCTGATAGAGAAGTCGCTGTCGATGGACAACCTGTTCGTGTTCCTCATGCTGTTCTCGTTCTTCGGCATCGAGCGCAAGTATCAGCACGAGGTGCTCTTTTGGGGCATCTTCGGCGCACTCGTCCTGCGCAGCATCTTTATATTTGCCGGCGCGGCGATGGTCGAGCGTTTCGAGTGGGTGCTGGGCTTGTTCGGTCTGTTCCTGCTCTATACTGGAGGAAAGATGTTCGCGCACAACGATGACTCACAGACCGACCCCTCGCAGAACATCATCGTGCGGTGGTTCCGCAAGGTCTATCCCGTGACCGAAAAGATGCACGGCGAGCGGTTCTTCATCGTGGAGAATGGCCGACGGCTGGCCACGCCGCTCTTCGTTGCCCTGCTGGTCATCGAGACCACCGACGTAGCCTTTGCCGTCGACAGCATCCCCGCCGTGTTCAGTGTCAGCCGCGACGCGTTCATCGTGCTCACCTCCAACATCTTCGCCATCCTCGGCCTCCGTGCCCTCTACTTCGCACTGGCCGCCGTCGCCAAATACTTCACCTATCTAAAATACGGCCTCGGCATCATCCTCATCTTCGTGGGCGTAAAAATGCTGCTGGCGATGAACGAATACATCAACGCCCTCGGAACACTGTTGGGTCTGAACCTCAACATGCCGCACATTGAAGTTCCCACGCCCGTCAGCCTTGCCGTCATCTTCGGTGTTCTCGTCCTTTCGATGCTACTGTCGGTTGTCATTACCAGAAACAACAAAGAAAACGCACTAAAGAAATAACCGTATAATTTGGCTCTTCGGTCAATTCTTTGTACCTTTGTAGCCGATATATGACAGAGAAAAGAATACTTGTGGTGGACGACGAGCAAGATCTGTGCGAGATTCTGCTCTATAACCTGAAGGCGGCAGGCTATGAAGCCGAAGCGGCATATTCGGGCGAGATGGCGATGGATAAAAATCCCTCCCAATACGACTTGCTGCTACTCGACGTAATGATGCCTGGCATGTCAGGCTTCGAACTGGCCAAAAGGCTCAAAGGTGATGAGAACACTTCGCGTATACCTATTATTTTCCTGACCGCGAAGGATACGGAGGACGATACCCTGAAAGGCTTTGGCCTAGGGGCAGACGACTATGTAACGAAGCCATTCTCCGTGCGCGAAGTAGTGGCCCGTGTGAAGGCGGTGCTCGCCAGGAGCCTGTCAAATGCTATTGCAGAGAATTTCATTTCTTTCGAGGGGCTTGTGCTCGACCTCAACAAGAAGACAACGATGGTTGATGGAGAGAGTGTGAATCTTACCAAGACAGAGTTTGAACTGCTGGGACTGCTTCTGCGTCATCGCGGACAAGTATTCTCACGCCAGCAGATCTTTGATGCCATATGGCCTGAAGACGTCGTAGTTAGCGACCGCACGGTAGATGTAAACATCACCCGTATGCGGAAGAAGATAGGTCGCTATAGTAGTTGCATTGTCAGCCGTCAAGGATACGGCTATATGTTTGAGGCATGAAGAAATTGAGTGAAGGCCGGAAGATGTTCGTCAGCGTGATGGTGGTGTTTGCTGTCTATGCGCTGATTTTTATCCTATTTGAGGACTACGACCGGACGCATTTAGAACCTTTTGAAGAGGTCAGCGACTGGCACTTGTTGTTGTTCTCGCTCGTAGTGATGGCAGGATTGGCATTCCTGCTACATCGCTATGCCCGACGGATGGACGAGCGTATCAGTCGCGAGCAGGCTGCCAAAGAGAATCAGATGCGTCGCGAACTGACGCAGAACATCGCCCACGAGTTGAAGACTCCTGTGGCCAGTATTCTCGGCTATACCGACACCATCCTTGATGATCCGCAGATGCCATCTGAAACGCAACGGCAGTTCATCCAGCGTACCAATGCACAAGCCCAACGACTAACGGCCTTGTTGCAAGATATTTCAACGTTGAACCGCATGGACTATGCAGCCCACCAGTTGACGATGGAGCGCACCGACGTGTCGGCCATCGTCGGCGATATCGTCGAGGAAACCGCCATCGCCTTGAAGAAACGCCACATGACACTCAACAACTGCCTACCGCAACATATCGTCATCAAGGGTAATCCCTCGCTCATTTACAGCATTTTCCGTAACCTTGTCGATAATGCTATCAATTATGCTGGCGAGGGCACCACCATCGACATCAGCGCAGAACAGACTGACGACAGTTGGACGTTCCGCTTCAGCGATAATGGTGTGGGCATCGCCCCAGAGCATCTCCTGCGCATCTTCGAACGCTTCTACCGTATCGACAAGAGCCGCAGCCGCAGCATGGGAGGCACAGGCCTCGGCCTCGCCATCGTAAAAAATGCCGTCCTTCTGCATGGCGGTACCATTACTGCCCACCTCGCCCCAAACGGCGGTCTTGTATTTGAGTTTACATTGAAAAAAGAACAGACATAATTCCATATAAGGCAATTCTTGCTATATTTGCAAGGTAAAAACGACAAAGTTTAAGAATAAACACATATGAAAAGTATTATCAAAAACTCTGCTCTCATTCTTACAGGTGCGCTGCTCATGATTGGAGCAACGGCCGCAAAAGCACAATTCGCCCAAAAGGATATGGACGACAAGTACGCAACGGAATTGGTGAAGGCCGGCACGGCAGCACCCGATTTCAAGATGAAGACACCCGACGGCAAGACCATCCAGCTGTCGAAATTCGCCAAAGGAAAGACCGTGGTGCTCGACTTCTGGGCATCGTGGTGTCCCGATTGTCGTAAGGATGCGCCCGAGGTGGTGCGTATGTATGAAGCTTATCGCCAATACGGCATCGAATTTATTGGTGTTTCGATGGATACCGATGTAGCGGCATGGAAGAAGGCTATCGAGCAGTATGGCATCAAATATCCGCAGGTGAGCGAGCTGAAAAAGTTCAAGGAGACCGACATCTCCAAAGCGTATGGAGTGAAATGGATTCCATCGATGGTCGTCGTAGGGCCAGACGGACAGGTGAAGCTCTCAACAGTGCTGACCTACAAGGTGGATAAGTATCTGAAGGAACTGACCACTGGTGCCTGGACTCCTAAGAATAACGGTGAACGCATCACGATAGACGGGGATCACGGCAAGCTTGTAGCTTATCTCCAGAAGCCAGAACTCAGTCAGGGCCAAAAATGTCCGATGGTGATTATCTGTCACGGGTTTGGTGGTCGTAAAGAAGGACCTCTGAACGAACTGATAGCCGACACGCTGCAGTCTCACGGCATCGCCAGCATCCGTTTCGACTTCAACGGACACGGTGACAGCGAGGGCGAATTTAAGGATATGACCGTTCCTAATGAAATCGAAGATGCCAAGAAGGTTGTGGAATATGTGCGCAATTTGAAATACGTGAGCGAGCTGGCCATTATAGGACATTCGCAGGGTGGCGTAGTGGCTGCGATGACAGCCGGTCAACTGAGCAAAGAAATGGGCGTTCCGGCATTCAAGGCCGTGGCATTGATGGCTCCTGCCGCCGTATTGCGCGACGATGCCATACGAGGCAACACCATGGGGAGGCAATATGACCCATTCGACCCCGGTGAATATGTCGAACTATTTGGAGGGTTGAAACTCGGAGGGAAGTATATCCGTACAGCCTTCAACCTGCCCATCTACGAAACGGCAGCGGAATATCAGGGTCCAGCACTCATCATACATGGCAATGCCGACCGTGTTGTGCCTTACACTTATGGCGAACGATTCCATCAGATATGGCCCAAGAGCGAACTGGTGATTCAAGAATACTTCGACCATGGATTCTCCCAGAACATATACCGTACAACCGACATCGTATCGAGATTCCTGATTAAGCAGCTGAAAAAATAGCTAGCCCAGGAGCTCCTTCAGTTTATTGACATTGCTGCGTGATACGGGAATGGCATCGTGGCTGTGACGCATCACGAGTTGCATGGTGCGAGAATTAGAAGAGATTTGCTCCACCTGACCGAGATTCACCATAAAGGCACGATGGCAACGCACTATCATGGGATAAGCCTGAAGCGCGTCTTCCATCTGTTTCATCGTGGCTCGAAGCATGGTGGTATGCACCTCACCGTCAGTCTGCTTACTCATCACCTTAACATAATTACCTACCGCTTCGATATATAATAGGTCAGAAATGTCGAGGCTGATGGACTCGTTGGTGGTGCCAGTAAGGGTGAGAGAAGGTTCGGGAGAGGCCTCCACCTGCATATTCTTCAGTTGCTGGTTCAGCAGACGGGTTTCCTCCAGCTCTGCTGCCAGATAACGGCTACGGAACTTGAAACGCCAGTAAAGACCGATGGCAAAGGAGAGGAAGGCGATAATCACCAACGTTTCCAGATAATTGCCCAAAGACAGTTTGTTGGCCTCTACCAGACTGCTCATCGCGTAGTGACGATAGAGGCAGATAAGTAGCGATACCAACGGCGTGTTGAAGCATTGGAAGCGGAGATTGCGGCTGATGATATAGCTGACACCACGATCGTAGGAGCGTGGCATGCGGACAATGTATCGCAGAATGACTTCCGTCAGGAAACAACTCAGCATGCCCAATGCAAATATCGCCAACAAATGAACATAGGCCTGCCATTGCCACACTTCGAGTCCGAAGGGCTTGAAGACAGCCAGTGCCAGCACGATAAAGGCGCAACTGATGACACGGGTGTTAATTGTTTCTTTATGACCTTTGTTCATACAGCTGGCAAAGGTAATAAATAATTGATAATTGACAATTGAAAATTGATATTTTTTGCTTCCGCTCATCACTTTATGCTCATTTCATCCTACTTTTATGCCCGTTTATCACAAACCAATGCAGAATATCCCAGATATTTGGAAGGTTTTGTACTTGTTTATACCTTTGCAGCGTCAAATTACAAAATCGCAAGATCGCAAAATTGACAAATAAATGGTAAATTGTAAATAGTTAAATTGTAAATGTCATGATGAAACCAAGAACGATTATTGGAATAGTGTTGATTGTGGCTGGTGCTTGGAAGCTGGCCAACATGTGGGGAATCATTGAGAACGACTGGTTGTGGCGCCAGCCCTGGACGACTTATATTGCTCCAGCAGCACTTATCTACTTAGGAGCATTAGTGATTGTCAACAGTTATCGCCGCGACCCCGACCAGTGGCTGCAGCGTCCTCTGCCAATTGGTGAAGAAGGCAAACGCATCTGTTGCAGCGTGCACTATGGTGGCGATGAATACGTTTATCGTGGTGAAATGTTCCATGGTGCCCGTCTTGACGCTTTCTGTGGCGGCATCCGTATGGATTTGCGCGAGGCCACCATTACAGAAGATGAAGAAATTGAAATCCATACTTTCTGTGGCGGTGTGGAACTCTTTGTGCCTCAAACAGTGAATGTCGAAGTCAAGAGCCGTAGCTTCATTGGTGGTGTAGGCAATCATGCTACACGCATCGTAGGCAAGGATACCCCCTGCTTACACATCATTGCTGATAACTTCCTGGGAGGTATAGATATCAAGAATTGAAGAATTGAATAATTAAATAATAAGCGACTTTGCAACTTTTTAAAAGTATGTAACCAAATAGTGCCGCAAAACAATAAAACGGCTCGTTACTTCCTGACAATCACGCTTCCACTTGCTTGGTGTGTAGCCAGGATGAGCGCCTCTGCTATTTGTACATGCTCTGGAGCATTGGCGGCATAAACGGCAACATCGGCAATATCATCGCCTGTTAGAGGCTTGATGCCTTTATATACGTTGGCTGCCCGCTCGTTGTCACCACGGAAGCGGATATTGCTGAAGTTGGTTTCCACAAGGCCCGGCTTCAGATTGGTTACTCGGATAGCTGTATTTGCAACATCAATGCGCAAACCATCAGAAAGAGCTTTGACCGCAGCCAGCAACATTCAAGACATTCTGCACATGCGTGTTAGCTTAAAAGCAAGCGCATAGAAAGTCTATAGCTAATCGTTCGCAATCCACACCTTATGCGAATGGCTGCCACGAGTAGTGATGCCTGACTTGAGGTCGGCTACGATTTGACGCAGGTCTTTCGAGGCTACAGAACGGCTCTGGTGGGTGGCATTGGCATAGTCGTAGAGCGTCATGAAGCCGTTCTTTTGGATGATGGCTTTAGCCCTTGTTATTCGTTCTTCGCGAGTGAGCTTGGTCTTCTGCGGCACTTGGACTTCTGCTTCACCACGTTCAAAGGTGGCTTCTTTGTTCAACGCCTGCAACAGTTTCGGGTCGGGTTTGAAATTGATGCCCTTGATGCAGACGTGTCTGTATTTTGTCTTCGGGTCTTCATCAGTATTCTTCAATTCTTCCTTTTCCGACGGGGTCGACTCATCAAAGCCCAATGTCAGCGAGAACACGCCCAGCCCGTCAATCTTGATGTTATGACCCATCGGCATCCAACTTTTCATTGTCGAAACCAGTGCATCAAAGACAGCCTTGATCATGCCTTCGCTAATACTGCCGGCATAGTCACGCATGTGTTCAATCACCGTTTCGTAGTCGTGCAGCGAGTAGGTCTGCATCTTTGGAAACACGATTTTCTTTCCATCGGTCATCTCCTCGGGGAGTTCCTGTAAAATGTATTTTGGCATATTCCTTTTGTTGTTTATACTCATTTAATTATTCTTTCTCCTTCGTGCTGTTTTATGTTCTAGCTCCGAGAACTTATATTTCTGCACCGAATATACATGTATTTACGCTGAAAACTTATGTATTCCGGCTGGAAACATAAACTTTATCGTTGCAAAGATACATTCTTTTCTCGATTTCACAAAATAATAATCATAGTATTTCGTCCATTCGTCACAGAATGGTGCAGAATATCCCAGATATTTTGCAAATATCGCAACTATCCGTATCTTTGCATCGTCAAACAAATAAAACATAATAAGAAACATGGAAAAAGACATCAAATTCTGTCAGAGTTGCGGTATGCCGCTGACTGACGAGGTTCTCGGCACAAACGTCGACGGTAGTAAGAACGAAGATTATTGCATGTATTGCTATAAGGACGGTAAGTTCCTGCAGGACTGCACGATGGAAGAGATGATAGAGCATTGTGCGCAGTTCATAGGTGCTGTAAACGAGGGCCTGCCCAGTCCAATCACAA
>ERZ842401.5187-NODE-5187-length-14602-cov-5.405101_pt1 | contig 14602 bp, 17 predicted proteins | sample MGYA00521270_ERZ842401 | MGnify/ENA primary metagenome ERZ842401 (study PRJEB31892, sample SAMEA3878208) | bioreactor metagenome | biome: Moose rumen | place: Sweden | collected 2011-10 | study: EMG produced TPA metagenomics assembly of the PRJEB12797 data set...
CCAAGCTGCGCGCCTACATCGCCCAGGGTGAGGTCATCCCCGTGGCTACCCGCTCATTCGGCAGTATCGGTATCTTCGGCATCAAGAACATGAGCCGCTTCTATCGCCACGTGCTCATCGAGAAGCACTATCCACACCACTGCGCCGTGATGTTCGGCCACCAGGGTAAGTACCTGTGGGAGGTGCTGAAGTACATGGGCATCCCCGTTGAGGAGATCGACTACAACTTCCCGAAGGGTGACTACTATCCCACGGAGAATCCGTTCGCATAGGCGACGGTTACCCCAAACAGAAAATTGGCAGACCAAATTGGCCTGCCAATTTCTTTTCAAGTCTGTTTTTAGGATTGGTCAGCGCTTATCAGGGACTCCATAGTCGGCCCAGCGCTCCTGAGGATAATAACCCTTGATAGTTTTCTTCTGCTCAGCGTAGACAGTCTTCACCTGAGCCAGCAGATCGTTCATGTGCTTCACCTTGGGCTGCAGTTCCTCACGCAGACGGTCCACTTCTTCATTAGCGGCTGTCAACAGGGCAAGGCTCTGCTCCATTTGGTCAATCTCCTGTGGAGTGATGCCTCCACCCACGCCATTGTTCAAGTGCTTGCGCAGCCCCTGTGCAAGGTTACGACTTTTCTCAATTTGCAATTCAATTGTCTTCGACATAATCTTTCGTTTTAGTTGGGTTAATGAATGGTTTCTACTATGCAAAATTAACAAAAAAACTTGATTTTACGAACGATTACGATAGGCTGATTTGCGTATTTTTAACCAATACAGGCCCTTGTATTTAACGGTTTTTAGGACACACAGCCATGTTTAGAGACCAAGAAAGACTGCAAAAAGATGGGTCCTCGATTCGCATCGGGGACCCATAACAACACAAACACAAAATAACTATGCCATGATGCACACGGACATAGTATGACGTATCAATTTCTTTTATTGAATTCCTTCTTCACGCAGCTTCTGTTGCCACTTCCAAGCTGACTTCAACGTGTCCTCCAACGAGGTCTCTGCCTTCCAACCCAACACTTTGTTGGCCTTGTCGGGGTTTGCCCATACCTGCTCAATATCGCCAGCACGACGAGGAGCATAGGCCCAGTTGAGTTTCACGCCAGTTGCCTTCTCAAAGGCATCGACAATCTCCTTGGTCGAGCAACCATGCCCCGTACCAACGTTGAACACCTCCAACTTGTCGCTGTCTGTGTCAAGCACGCGCTGCATAGCCTTAACGTGAGCCTTGGCCAAGTCTACCACATAGATGTAGTCACGGATGCAAGTACCGTCAGGCGTGTTGTAGTCGTTGCCAAACACCTTCAATTGCTCACGAATGCCGATAGCCGTCTGAGTGACGAAAGGAATGAGGTTCATAGGCACGCCATTAGGCAGTTCACCTATGATGGCAGTGGGGTGTGAACCGATGGGGTTGAAGTAGCGTAACAGGATGGCCTTGATGGGAGCACCGCTGTTGATATCGTCGCGGATGATTTCCTCATTAATTTGCTTTGTATTGCCATAGGGGCTCTCGGCAGGCTTGATGGGAGCATCCTCGGTGACAGGCAGGTTCTCTGGGTCGGGCTGACCATAAACAGTACAACTGCTGGAGAAGATAATACCTTTCACGCCATGCTTTGGCATCAACTCCAACAGGTTGACCAAGCTTACGATGTTATTACGATAATAAAGCAGAGGCTTCTCAACACTCTCACCCACAGCCTTGGAAGCAGCAAAATGGATGATGCCCTCAATGTCAGGATACTTCTCGAACACACGGTTCATAGCTTCCAGGTCGCAGCAGTCCACCTTTTCGAAGGCAGGACGTATGCCCGTAATCTTCTCAATACCATCAACCACCTTCTCGTTGGAGTTAGAAAGGTTGTCGACAATCACTACTTTGTAGCCAGCATTCTGTAGCTCTACGGTGGTATGGCTTCCTATGAATCCGGTACCGCCAGTGACAAGGATAGTCTGTTTCATCTTTAATTTATTGTTTATTATAATTATTATACTTGTTATTGAAAAAGCTCACTGAACCTGAGTGATTCAATGAGCTTCTCGTGTCTTGAGCGGTGCGTACGAGATTCGAACTCGTGACCTCCTGCGTGACAGGCAGGCATTCTAACCTACTGAACTAACGCACCTCGTGTCGTTGCTTTATCGTTTAGCGGGTGCAAAGGTAATTAGAATTTTTGAAAACACAAAACTTTTTCCGAGAAAAGTTATAAAAATCTTTGCATTACCGCCACATCTGTGTATGTTTTGCCATCAAACAGCCAATCCTTGAGGCGCGACTGCTCCTTGAAACCAGACTTTCGGAACAAGGAAAGTGCCCCTTCATTGTTGACTGCCACCACCACATAGAGCTGATGCAGGTGCAACACACGGAGGGCATAATCGCAGAGAGACTGGACCGCAGCAGAAGCATAGCCTTGACGGCGACAGGCATCAAGTATGACAATGCCCACCTCGGCACGCAAGTGCTGAGGGTCAAAACGTACCAAGTCAGCCATACCGACGGTCTCCCCAGCCTCATTCTCTATAACAAGCCGCACCTGACGATCGGCATAGATGTCATCGCCAGAGGTAGCTATATAATCGTGTAACGTATAACGCGAGTAAGGCACATTGGTGGTTCCCACGTTCCAGAGGCGTTGGTCGTTCTCTATCAGATAGAGCAAATCAAGGTCCTCAGGCTCTATGGCACGAAGCCGGATAAAGGGTTTCATTGCGTAGTATCATTTTGAGGGTGGAGAAAATGGCTCAGCCGTCCGCCTAACATCTGCATCAAGGCAACGAAGGCACGGAAATAGATGGCCGCCTTGATGGGCAGTGAGAGCAGGATGCTCAGATGACCATAGTGCTTACGGAAAAAGATGAGCATGGCCTGATAGAACACGTGGACGTAGCGGAAACTGGACTTCTGAGTAGACTCACCTTTGTAATGGATGATATCGAAAGGCAAGTACCAGTTTTGCCAGCCACCTTTCAGCAAACGGTAGCTGAGGTCTATGTCCTCACCATACATGAAGAAATCCTCGTCCAACAAGCCCACCTCATCAAGTGCCTTGCGGCGTAACAGGCAGAAGGCACCACTGATAACCTCTATCTGGGCCGGAGCATCCCATGACAGATGGCTCATATAGTAGCGACGAGTGAAGCCTAACATCTTGAGCATTGACACCCAAGGTGTCGGCACTGCACGACGCGACTCAGGAGCTGGCGTACCTTCACGAGTCAGCATACGCACACCAACCCCTCCCGCCTCTGGATGCTGGTCCATGAAATCAAGACAGCCACGCAAAGTGGGCTCATAGACTACTGTGTCTGGATTGAGCAGTAGCACATATTCTGCTTGTGAACATCGGATGGCCTGATTATTGGCACGGGCAAACCCCACATTCTCATTGTTGGCAATAAAGTGCACCTGCGGATAACGGGGTGACAGACGTTCCACCGTACCATCACTCGAGCGATTGTCCACCACGTAGATGTCGCCATCAATGCCTGCAAGAGCGCGCTCCACGCTGACCAGACACTCGTCCAACAACTGACAGACATTGTAGCTGACGATGACTATGCTGATTTTCTGGGCCATACAAAGGGAAGGCAAAGTAATAGGATAACACCCATATAGAAGAAGGGTGTCGTGCGATAGACCAAATACAAAATGACATTAGCCAAGAGTGGCACAACGATAAGAGCCATACGAAGCTTCCAACTTTTGCGGAACAGACGCAGGCCTAAATAGGCGCAGAGCATCGTCAGTAGTTCCATCGTTGTGGTCAGCAGGAATTGTAGTGTCTCAGCATTCATATTTCAATTCTTATTATTTCAATTTCTCGCTTTTCACTTTCCATCAAAGAGAGTACGGTTCAAAATAGAGCGTCCTAGCGTCACCTCATCAGTGTATTCCAGTTCATCACCCACACTGATGCCTCGGGCTATGATAGTGATTCTGACATCACTGAAAGGAGCCAGTTTGCGAAAGATATAGAAATTGGTGGTGTCGCCCTCCATCGTGGAGCTAAGAGCCAGTATCACCTCTTTTATATCACCCGTGCGCACACGCTCTACCAAAGAGTCTATTTCCAAGTCACCAGGACCTATACCGTCCATTGGCGAAATAACCCCGCCCAACACATGATACAATCCATTGAACTGCTGGGTATTCTCTACCGCCATCACGTCCTGGATATTCTCCACCACACAAACGGTCTGGGCATCGCGCCGAGTATCGCTACAGATGGGACACAACTCGCTATCGCTGATGTTATGACACACATGGCAACGCTTCACCTCATGCTTCATCTGTGTAATGGATTGTGCCAGTTTCTCTACATCCTCATCGTCTTGACGCAACAGATGCAATACCAGCCGCAAAGCCGTTTTGCGCCCAATGCCAGGCAGTCTGGAAAACTCCTGTACCGCTCGTTCCAACAATTGTGATGGATATTGTTGCTGTATCATGACTCTATTTCACTTAGCTCCAACCAACGCATTGATTTCTCATCCAGTTCGTCTTTCAGCTGAGGCAGGCGCTTGCTTTTGGTAGTTAGTTCATCAATACCGAGCACCCCGCTGCAGAGCGCTTCCTCCAGCTGGCGTTGCTCATCCTCCAAGGCGGCTATATCGTGTTCCAACTGCTCCATCTCACGCTTCTCCTTGTAGGAAAGGCGCCTGCGCTCATCATGGCGATAACTGGTCTTTTGAGTATCTTTTGATTCCCTAAAATTATGAGAATCCCTGGAATCTTTATAATTATCTGACTCCATCGCTGCCCAGTCACGATACTGCGTATAGTTGCCGGGGAAGTCCTTGATGTCGCCCTGCCCACGGAACACTAACAGGTGGTCTACCACCTTGTCCATGAAGTATCGGTCATGACTCACCACGATGACGCAACCTGGGAAGTCCTGCAGATATTCCTCCAGTATCTGCAACGTCACGATATCAAGGTCATTGGTCGGTTCATCCAGCACCAAAAAGTTTGGATTGCGCATTAGCACGGTGCAGAGATAAAGCTTGCGCCGCTCACCACCACTCAGTTTGTAGACGTAATTGTACTGCTGCTCGTTGGTGAACAGGAAGTATTGCAAGAGCTGCGAGGCTGACAGTTTGCGACCGCTACCCAAGTCCACAAAATCGGCAATGTCACGGATGACGTCGATGACCTTCTGCTGCTCATTGAACCGCAGACCCTCCTGCGAGAAATAGCCGAAGCGCACAGTGTCTCCAATAACGATGCGCCCCTCATCAACAGGCACCTGACCAAGCAGCATTTTGACAAACGTGGATTTGCCCGTTCCATTGTTGCCAACGATACCCATTTTCTCGAAACGTGAGAAGTTATAATAGAAGTTACGCATGATGACCATGTCACCGTAGCATTTCGAGATGTACTGGCACTCAAATATCTTTGAACCGATGTAGACATTGGAGGCTTTCAGCCGTAGCTGGCGCTCCTCCAACCGTTGCTTGGCCACACGCTCCAGTTCGTAGAAAGCATCTTCCCGATACTTGGCTTTATGACCTCGCGCCTGAGGCATGCGTCGCATCCACTCCAACTCCGTGCGATACAGATTGTTGGCACGTGCTATCTCTGCCCTCCGATTGTCGATACGCTCTTGGCGCTTCTCCAGATAATAGGCGTAGTTTCCACGATAGGTATATATGGTGTGGTCATCCAATTCCAAGATGACAGAGCACACACGATCCAGAAAGAAACGGTCGTGGGTCACCATGAGCAACGTCCTGTTACCTCGCGACAGATAGCCCTCCAACCACTCTATCATCTCCAAGTCCAAATGATTGGTTGGCTCATCAAGAATAATAAGGTCTGGTTCCGTCAACAGCACATTGGCTAAAGCCACGCGTTTCTGCTGACCACCAGAGAGTTCACCCATTCGCTGAGTGAGGTCGCGTATCTTCAACTGCGTCAGCACCTGTTTGGCCTTCAGCACCTTCTCGTCTTCACCTTCGTGGTTGAAACAGGCATCGAGAACCGACTCATCTGGGTCGAACGTAGGCGACTGTTCCAAAAATCCCACTTTCAAGTCACGACGATAGATGATATCGCCAGAATCGTAGCCCTCCTTACCTGACAGGATGGAAAGCAGCGTTGACTTACCCGTTCCGTTCTTTGCTATTAGCCCCACTTTCTGGCCTTCGCCAATAGAGAAACTGATGTCGCGAAAGAGCGTCAAGGCGCCAAACGACTTCGTAAGATGCTGTACGTCAAGATATGGAACCATTTCTTTTCGTTATTTCGATATTACGACATTTCGGTATAACGGTTATTTAATCAAGCTGCGATTGATGCTGTCAATGTAGTCAAGCACCTCTGCCCTGCCCTCCTTCTTCTCGGCTGACGTGACAAATATCGGCGGCAGTTCCTCCCACGTCTCTGACAATTTCCGTTTATAATCCTCCACAGACTGGCGCGCCTTGTTAGGTGTCAGTTTGTCTGCTTTGGTGAAGACTATACTAAACGGGATGGACGACAGGCCCAGCCACTCGATAAACTCCAAGTCAATCTTCTGTGGTTCCAGCCGGATGTCAACCAGCACAAAGACATTGACCAACTGTTCGCGTTGCAGGATATAACTGCGAATCATCTGGTCCAAACGGTCCACTTCCTTCTTCGAGCGCTTGGCATAGCCGTAGCCTGGCAGGTCCACCAGATACCACTCCTTATTAATAATAAAATGGTTGATGAGCAGTGTCTTGCCTGGCGTGGCCGATGTCTTGGCCAGTTTGCGGTTGTTGGTTAACATATTGATGAGGCTCGATTTGCCCACGTTCGAACGCCCTATAAAGGCATATTCAGGCTTTGTATCCTTCGGACACATGCTTACCACAGGTGCTGAAAGTGTAAATTCTGCTTGCTTAATTTCCATACGTTCTGCATTTTGCCTACAAAGGTACGATTAAGTGAGCGAAAAAACAAATTTATTTGAAGTTTTCCGAATGCGAAAGGCCAAATAGCGTAAAAGACCAACGGAAAAACAGACGATAAGATTTGGCCATTCGGCAGGTAATTATTACCTTTGCAGGAAAGTAAGGTAAAACGATATGTTGAGCAAGAATGAAATAAAGCTAATTAGGTCGCTGGAACAAAAGAAATACAGGCGACGCGAAGGGCTGTTTGTGGCCGAAGGACCAAAAGTTGTGGGTGACCTGCTAAAGGGCGGCTATTCCCTCCACTCCATTTTTGCCACCCAGCCAGAGGACTATATAGAATATGGAGACAGGATGCACCCCGTGACAGACAACGAGCTACGGCGCATCAGTTTCCTACAACACCCGCAGCAGGTATTGGCCGTGCTACAGCTGCCCCAGGAGACACTATCCTTGCTGACGAGAGAAGCTGTAGGAACAGGGACAGTCAACAATGCGGGCCTTGTCTTGGCGCTGGACGGAGTGCAGGATCCAGGTAATGTAGGGACTATCATCCGTATTGCAGACTGGTTCGGTATTGGGACCATCTACTGTTCACCAGAGACAGCGGATGCCTACGGCCCCAAGGTTGTACAAGCCACTATGGGGAGTCTCGCGCACGTACATATTATATATTGTGATCTACCAAATCTTCTAAGCCATGCCACCGTTCCTATCTATGGTACGCTGTTGGACGGGCAAAACATCTATGAACAGACATTATCTAATAACGGTATCATCGTCATGGGAAATGAAGGGCAGGGCATTTCGCCGTCGGTTAAACAATACATAACAAATCGGCTGCTCATCCCCAACTATCATGTGAGTGACGAGACAGCCGAAAGTCTCAACGTGGCAATTGCCACCGCCATCACGTGCGCCGAGTTCAGACGACGTTATTAATACTTGATTTCCACGAGTTTTTTTGTTAGAGTGAGGACAGACGGAGAGCCACTGACGGTAACACGGTCGGCAGGGACTTCGCTGTCAGTGCCATTGTCACATGCCCAACTCTTTTTGACGGTAGCCATGAAATGGCCGCCACTGATGCGGATAGCGGTGTCGCTCTTGACAGCCTTTGGCTTAGCGAGGTCATTGGAACCGGAGGTCGTGGCGGAGAAAGTCCCCCCTGTGACCTCTATGTCCGTTGCACAACTCAGTCCCTTGCCACCGTCGCCGCTACTGCTGAGCGTCACAGTACCACCACTGATGGTGAACAGCCCTTCGCTTTTGATACAGGCAGCAGACGTAGTGTCGCGCATGCCATTCTCCGTATCTATCCTGCAGTCACCTGTTGTCATCACAGAAAGTGTCCCGCCGCTAATGACTGTCACACTGTCGCATTTTATGCCCCGCCCACCGAGGGAGGCGACGCTTACTGTGAGTTGACCACCCTGCATGTAAAAACCATCATTTGCTTTGACACCATTCGTCCCCGTGGCCGTTGTCGTAGCATTGACCACGGCACCTTCCTCTATCGTGATATAGTCATCGGACGCTATGGCGTTACGGCAATTGCCAGTAACAGAGAGACTGCCTGTGCCTTGAAAATACATTTGCCCCTCACTAAAGAAAGTTCCTTTCTGATCGAATGTCTGCGAGTCGTAGGTCGTGCCGTCGGCAAGCTGATTACTGGTGCCCTCCGTGGAGATGACATACAAAGCCTTGCCACACTGGTTGTTGATGGCAGGGCCGCGACTGTTGGACAGACTAAGACCATTAAGTAAAATGGTATACTTCTTCTCACGATACACAAGTAGCGATCCGTTGGCGCTGGTTCCTGTCAGAATAAGCACCAAATCTATGGTCGATGCATCATCACGCACGGTTACATCCGCTCCACTCATCGTCACCAAACCACTCACATCGCCCTCGACAGTTGCCGTGGAGCCATTCCATGTAATCCAAAGCGAGTCACCCTGCGTTGTGCCCGGTGTCTCCCCCCCACTTTCGCCATCATCATCACCATTGGACGGAATGGTCGGGTTTGTGTATGCGCTAAAGTCTGTATCGTCCTTCTCGCAGGCAGATAGCGCACAGAGTGTTATCAAAAACGATGATATATATAATAATTTCGTTTTCATGTTGTTAAGATGTTTTGTTTAGTTAAAGTTTTAATTTGTAACTAATGCCTATATAGTGCATGTCGGGATCATAGTCGTTGTCATCCACCTGTCGTTGGTTTTGATAACGGTAGAACACGTCCAGCATTTGATTCTTACCCAATTTGATATCTGTTCCAAGGGTGTAGCGCACCTTCTCTAAACCCCAATTGTTGTAAAGTTCCACACTAAGGTATGGTCTTAAGAGTGACTTTTTCTTGTCTAAGCTCACCAATAGGCGCGAACGCAACTGATTCTTACCTATACCAGACCGTAATTTATCTTCCCATTGTGCATCGTCAAAATCCCATCGGCTAACCGTCTGCTCCGGCCGCCAAGTGTATTGCCATCGTTCGCGAAGGCTCAGACGAATATTATTACTGAACTTATACGACCCTGTCAATGATGCATGAAATCGATGTCGATAGCCCCAGTAGCTGGGTCGCCACTTGTTATACGCCCCAGATGATTTATATGTGATTTTTTCACGAAAATTGCTTGATAGCAACGAATAGCCAACATCCGTCTTTAACCATGATGCCAGTTTATAGTCAGCCCCCACCCCTATGCTCCACCGATCCATCGTCTTAAAGTCGTTGCGGCTGCGCATATCTGCCTCCAGACCGATTGTCAACTGCTTGGTGAGCTTCTTCTCTGTCTCTACACCCAACACAAGGCCACCCTCACTCTGGGCCTTTGCTGTCAAACTGATGGCAGCCACCAGCACTATCCATGTCAATCTACGCATTAGCATATTGCGAATTTTTAATTTTCAACATATTGTCTACCTCTTTACTAATACCTTCCTCCGACTCATACAATACCCGCAGTACCGCCATGTCGCGCAGGAAGTCGATGCCACCAACCTCCACCTTGAGCACCTTCAGCCCTAAACGGTTCTCCAAGTCGGCAATCAACTCTGCTCTACGCTCGGGTTTGATAAGTTCAATCCTGTCATACTGTATTAACTTCGTAGGTTGTACTTGCAACCGTCGTTCACACAGCATAATAGCCACGATGACAATCAAGTCGATAAGTCCTAACTCTACCAGACCAGAAGCCATGGCATGTACAACCGACAGACTAATAATTAAGAAAAGGTAGGTCATCTCGCGCACCGGCATAGTGTCCGTCCGATAGCGCATAATCGAAAATATACCAAACAAACCAAGCCCCACTCCCATAGTCGCTTTGCCACGCTCCATAGCCATCATGAAATAGACCAAGAAGAAAATGGCAACAGACATCAGCATGAAAGTAAAGAAGAAATCGCGACGCTTGCTCTTAGCATAGTAGAGGCGATCAATGATGACCCAATTGACAACAATGCAGACAAGAAACCTTATCAGCATAAAAATAAAAGCTTGTGAAATAAGAATGTTCGTCATATATACAAGGGGTTACATGTTAATAATCTTATTAATCTCTATCAGTTTGCGTTTAAATCGGTTCAAAGGCAGTGTCGAATTTGTCAGAGCTGATCCCATACAATATTTGCTGAATCCATGCGGATGGATGCGTAGCTGTCTTAACAGCTGCAAAACGGGTGAGAAGCAGAGCCCGTCGCGCTTCAATTCTATGATGACGAGCTCGCCCATGTCCAAGGCATGCCCACTCACCATATTGTCGAAATGCAGATTGCTGTCAATAGTCAGACGCTCTGTCTTGGCGCGATTCACTAACGTGATGCGGCAGAAGTGATTACGGATTGCAGGGTGCAAAACGGCTGCATCATACCGCAAGTGCTGCTCTATGAACCGCAACTTTTCGTCATCGCCCATCAAGTCCATGTCTGTCACCTCGATACGTTTTTTTTTCGTACGGCCGTGGTTGTTCTTCGTTTTCACCTCCATAAACTGCAGATGAGAGCTAACATATGTGCGAAAACGCAATTTCTGACGGTTCACGTGCCCCCACTGGTGCTGCATGTACATGTCAAACTGCGGCGTATCCCAATACGTCGTGTCATACTCCATGTTACGTTCACCGTCAATTTCTTGGATAAAGTAATCATCCGTGGCCAGCGACAAGAGCTGGCACAGCCGCTCTGCCGTGGTCACAAACTTCGTGTCCGTACGGTTCATTAGCTTCACGCCGCTCATCTCTGCCAGTGTGATTGGCGAAAACTGCTGTGTCAAATCCTGTAGGTTTATCATCAAAATATCAGCTTTAGGATGGCATCCAGCTATGCTTTCACATGCATCCAACCATCGTTTAGATTCCTGTTGCAAAAGTAATAAAATGCATTCTGTGATCAAAATCTTTTCAGCGAACACCCGTTTTCTATCGGCGAAGGCGGCCATTTCTGTGCAAAGATCAGTCGCTGAAGGGCGGCGAGACCAGCGTCTGATAGATACGTTGTATCGGCAAGCCCATCACATTGAAGTAGCTTCCGTTCATCGCGGTCACCCCGATGTGTCCAATCCATTCCTGAATGCCATATGCCCCAGCCTTGTCCGTTGGGTGATACGTCTCTACATAGTAATCTATCTCTTGGTCGCTCAATTCCTTGAACGTGACGTATGTCGTCACCGAGAAACTTGTCTGCACATCAAGCGTCGTCATCGTCACCCCCGTTATTACTTGGTGTGTCTTCCCGCTCAGCGTCCGCAGCATCATACGTGCCTGCTCATTGTCCTGTGGCTTGCCCATCACGGCATCGCCTAACACCACAATTGTATCGGCAGTTATCAGCAATTCGCCTACAGCCAACGTTTCCATATATGCTGCTGCCTTCTTCCGTGAGATATATTCTGCTATTTCCTGCGTGGCCAGCGATGGCGGATAACTTTCGTCTATACCTTCTAACACGCGCACTTCAAAAGCTACGTCCAATCCCGCCAACAGCTCCTTGCGCCGTGGAGAATTGCTGGCTAAGACAAGTTTATATTTCTCTGCTACCATCCAAAAGCCCTTTCGTCTTGCAACCACTTACCCTGTGCTTTTAACACTTGCTCTATCACGTCACGGCCACACCCCTCGCCACCACGTCTATCACTAACATACAAGCTGACCGTCTTCACCTCCGGACATGCATCTTTTGGGCAGACAGGACATCCCACGCGACGCATCACCTGCAAGTCTGGCACGTCATCACCCATAAACATAACCTCATCGTCATGCAGTCCATATTTCGCAATGAACGATTCGTACGTTGTCAACTTAACAGCGGCACCTAAATAAATATCTGTCATACCAAGCCCTTCATAGCGGTGGCGCACCGCATCAATTTTACAGCCTGAGATAATAGCCACCCGCAAGCCTAATTTGACGGCTAACTGGATGGCATATCCATCCTTGATGTTCACCGTGCGCAACGGAGTCCCATCCAGACCGAGTGAGATAGTCTCAGCCGACAGTACGCCATCAAGGTCGAAGACGATGGCATGGATTCGTTTTAAATCATAGTTAATCATGTCTATTGGTATTTACGGTGTATGCTTATGGATAGCCTTTCATAGAGGTCTTTCATTAAAGGATTGTTGCGCAACAGCTGAGACTGCATGCTTATGACATTTTCGTCATATCTCACTGCTGGCCCTGTCTGCGCCTCACGCGGTGTCATCACGTGTACCTTGCGTGCCGTTTCGTCAATCAACGGCAACATGACGTCAAACGGAAGACCGTGTCTCTCTAAGATTTCTGCAGACAGTGCATAGCAATGATTCACAAAATTACAGGCAAAGACCGCCGCCAAATGCAGGTACTTGCGATCCTCGCTGGCAAGCTGGTAGACATGGACGCTCACACTCTGCGCCAGACGCTCCGTCACACGGAGTGCCACTTCGTCGTTCGCTTCAATGAAGACAGGGATTCCGGAAAAGTCAACGGACCGTTCCTTAGAGAACGATTGCATGGGATATAGCACACCATAGTGGTGTGCCATGCCAGAAAAGACATTCAACGGCATCGAACCCGCCGTGTGCATGAACACCTGTTGCTCACGACCTCGGCAGACAGCAGGTATCACCTCTTCCATCGCCGAGTCCTTCACGGCCACAATATAAGCATCAGCTTCCATAGGAAGTGCCTCCACACGGTCCACAGCCACGCCCCCGATTTGCTGGCTCAGAGCCTCTGCAGACTGCATCGTACGGCTGTATACGCACAAAATGTCATGTCCCGCGCTCAAAAGAGTCTTGCCCAAATTCGTTGATAGACGCCCGGCTCCTATCAAGACTATCTTCATTTTAAAACTTATTCAAGTGCACGTTCTCCCACTTCAGTCGGTCCTCGTTCTGCGGCTTACGCTCGTCTGCCTTTTGACCAATAGCTAAGATACATAGACACGATAGGTTTTCAGGGATGTCCAAAACACCTTGTATCACCGTGTCGGCATTTGTCCCGTCGCTAAGCCCACGCCCTCGCATCTGTATCCAGCAAGAGCCAAGCCCCAATGCCTCGGCCTGATACTGCATGGAGATGGCTGCAATAGCCCCGTCTTCTACCCAGCAGTCGTTCTGCATCGGATCCCCTAACACCACAATGGCCAAGGGAGCACCTTTTAAAAACTGTCCCCCCATGTCCTTTGCATCCGACAATTTCTCCAAGTCCATAGGGTCGTCTACCACCACAAACTGCCAGGCCCGCTGTCCTTTTGAAGTCGGCGACATTAGACCGGCACGTAATATCAGTTTCACTTCTTCGCCGTCTATCTCCTCCTCCGTAAACTTACGGTGCGAGCGGCGTAATTGTACTAAATCCTTAAATTCCATAGATGGTTATCAATTGAGATTGCAAAGGTACAATTAAGTGAGCGAAAAACCAAATTTATTTGAGTTTTTCCGAATGTGAGAACCTAAGAACAAAGTTCAAAGGTACGATTACGTAACGAATAACAAACAAAAACACGCTCTATTTGTGCCAAATACATCGTTATAAGTATCAACTTTCATAAAATTATCAAAAAATATTCCATCAAATCAAAATAAATGAGTAAATTTGCAGATGTTTTTGTAAATACGACTCATTATTCTTAAACAATACTATAAATTATGAACGACAACAAAATTATGAACAAGGCAGCGGACAACATTCGTATCCTTGCTGCCGCTATGGTCGAGAAGGCCAAATCTGGACACCCCGGTGGTGCCATGGGTGGTGCAGATTTCATCAACACCTTGTATTCGGAATTCCTCGTTTACGATCCGGAAAATCCCGCATGGGAAGGACGCGACCGTTTCTTCCTCGATCCCGGCCATATGGCTCCGATGCTATACAGCCAGCTGGCCCTGATTGGTAAATATACGCTGGATGACCTGAAGAACCTGCGCCAGTGGGGCTCGGTGACACCCGGTCACCCCGAGCGTGAGCTGGCTCGCGGCATCGAGAACACCAGCGGCCCACTCGGACAGGGACATACCTTCGCCGTGGGCGCTGCCATCGCAGCCAAGTTCCTGAAGGCACGCCTGGGAGAGGTGATGAACCAGACCATCTACGCCTACATCAGCGACGGCGGCGTGCAGGAGGAGATCTCGCAGGGCTCGGGTCGCATCGCCGGCAACCTGGGGCTGGACAACCTCATCATGTTCTACGACGCCAACGACATCCAGCTCAGCACCAAGA
>ERZ842401.5188-NODE-5188-length-14601-cov-3.420253_pt1 | contig 14601 bp, 11 predicted proteins | sample MGYA00521270_ERZ842401 | MGnify/ENA primary metagenome ERZ842401 (study PRJEB31892, sample SAMEA3878208) | bioreactor metagenome | biome: Moose rumen | place: Sweden | collected 2011-10 | study: EMG produced TPA metagenomics assembly of the PRJEB12797 data set...
ACTAATTTTGACGCTAATCTTAAGTATGGCATGGGAATATTAGCTCAAAATCAATTATTTGACAAGAAAGAAATAAAAAAAGAAGATATACTTGAAAAATATAAAGTATGTGATAAAAACTATGGAATAGGCAACATAATATACTTAAATAAACCTAAAAAACTTAATACCATATATAACCTAATTTCAAAAAAGTTTAACATTGATATAGAAAAAATGGTATTATATAGTGATAAAGAAAATAAAGATATAGAAAAGATAATTATTGTACCTGGAAGTGGCAGTAGTGATGTCGATTTAGTTTTAAATGTAGGAGCTGATCTTTTTATAACATCTGAAATCAAACACAATCAGATTATAGATTTATTAGAAGAAGGGATCTCCTATATTAATGCAACACACTATGGATTTGAAAAAATATTTATCGACTGTATATATAGATTTTTAAAATTAAAATTTAAATTGAAAATTGTAACTCATTTTGAAGAAAAACTATAAATCTGGAGGAAATTATGAATCGCGACCATTTAGGAAGTAGGCTAGGCTTCATTTTACTTAGTGCAGGATGTGCTATAGGTGTTGGAAATGTATGGAAATTTCCATGGATGGTGGGACAATATGGTGGTGGAGCTTTTGTTCTTATCTACATCATCTTTCTCTTAATACTTGGACTGCCAGTTATGACAATGGAGTTTTCTATGGGGCGAGCTGCTCAGAAAAGTCCAATCCTTATGTATAAGGTCTTGACACCTGACAAAAAAGCATGGAGTATACACGGGGTATTTTGTTTCATTGGCAATGTTGTGCTTATGATGTTTTATACAGTTGTAGCTGGATGGCTCTTATATTATTTCTATTCTATGGTTACAGGTAAGTTTGCTGGACTAACTAATGAAGATATTGGGAATTATTTCGGCGGAATGCTTAGTGATCCTAAGATACTTATAACTTATATGATAATAATTACTGTGCTTGGATTCTTTGTTCTATCTTTTTCTTTGAAGGGTGGGCTTGAAAGAGTTACTAAAGTGATGATGGTGGCTTTGCTTATAATTATGGTTGTTATAGCAATCAATAGCTTGACTTTGTCAGGAGCATCTAAAGGATTGTCATTTTATCTTGTGCCTGATTTCTCTAAAATCAATGGAGAAGTTCTTGTTGGTGCAATGAATCAAGCATTTTTTACTTTAAGTCTTGGAATTGGTGCCATGGCAATATTTGGTAGCTATATTGGAAAAGATAGAGCACTTATGGGAGAATCAGTCAATGTAATTATTCTTGATACTTTTGTAGCTATTGTTGCAGGACTCATTATATTCCCTGCATGTTTTACTTATGATGTAGAACCAGGTGCTGGACCTTCACTAATATTTATTACATTACCTAATATATTTATGAATATGCCACTTGGAAGATTTTGGGGATCATTATTTTTCTTATTTATGACATTTGCTGCATTTTCAACTGTGCTTGCTGTTTTTGAGAATATACTTGCCTGTGTTCGAGATATGACAGATTGGTCAAGAACTAAGACATCTATTATATGTTGTATTGCTATAATTATTTTATCATTGCCATGTGCACTTGGATTTAATGTGTGGTCTAGTATTACACCACTTGGCGCTGGCTCTGGGATAATGGATCTTGAAGATTTTATAGTATCCAATTGTCTACTCCCACTTGGCTCACTTATCTATGTAATATATTGTACATATAAATTTGGTTGGGGATGGGATAATTTTACTAAAGAGGCTAACGAAGGCAAGGGATTAAAAGTTAGCAATAGTATATATTATTATTGCAAGTTTGTTTTACCTATTATTATTATATTAATTTTTGCAATAGGCATTAAATCAATATTTTTTAAATAATTAGAACATATATATTATTGACAAAATAATTATATATGATAAAATAGACTAGTAATTATAGTAATTATTAATCCCGTGTCTATATGTGTCTGTAGCTCAGCTGGATAGAGCAACGGCCTTCTAAGCCGTGGGTCGGAGGTTCGAATCCCCTCAGGCACACTAAAGGAACCGAAAGGTTTCTTTTTTTAAAAATGAGAGAAATTATAAGAAAAAATGAAAAGATATATGATTATGAGATACATAAGCTATCTGATGAAGTAAAGCTCGCTATTATATTATATATTATAGCGGTTTTACTTTTGCTTAATTCTATTTTTCTTTCATATATATTTCTTGGTGATGCACCTACTATAGTTGCTGGCATAGGTATATCATCGATAATATTTAACATCGCATCTATTGTTCTTATCATCTATGAAATATATGTCTATAACAATTATCATAATGAAATAAGAACTATGCTCATTTTACAACTTATATTATTTTCTGTCTGGATTTTTATTATAAAATAATATGATTTTGAACATTAAAGATTTCAATTTAAGAATAATAGCAAATTCCGGTCAATGTTTTAGAATCAATGAAGTAGATGATGATGTATTTGACGTTATAACTACCAATAAGTTTTTGAGAATTGTGCGAATAAGCGATGAAATCTATGATTTTAAGTGCTCCAAAACTGAATATCTTTTTTACAAAGATTATTTTGATTTGAAATCAGATTATAATCTATATAAATCTATACCAAAATCTGATGATGCCTTTTTGAAAAAGTGTATAACTTATGGCAAAGGCCTTCGAATCTTAAATCAAGATAAATTTGAAACTATAATATCCTTTATTATCTCACAGCGAAAATCCATTAAAGCAATTAAAACTTCAATTGAGAGGTTATGTAGACTTGCAGGCAATAGATATAAGACTATCTATGGATATTATTATACTTTCCCAACTGCTAGTCAGATTTTAAAATTATCAAAGGAAGATTTGAAGTCTTGTGGTCTTGGTTATCGCATAGAATATATAATTGAGTTTTGCAAAAGATATAGTTATGATGAGTTTAACTTTAAAAAGATGGAAAAGCTTTCTAGCGATAAACTAATTTCAAAACTTATGACTATAAAAGGTGTTGGAATTAAGGTTGCATCATGCATTGCTCTTTTTGCATTTCATAGACTCGATATCTGCCCTAGGGATGTATGGATAAATCGGGTAATTGATAAAAGATATAAAGGTAAAATCCCAAAATCATATGAAAAGTATCTAGGTATAATACAGCAGTACTGGTTTAATTATGTTGTAAATCAAAACAAGTTCTAAATTCACTATTTTTTAGGTGTTTTTTCTTTGAAATATAGTAAAATATTGGATTTTATGTTATAATAAATTGATGGCACAATTTGCACTGTGTCAAATTTTGTGTGAATAAATGGTAAATTTATGAAAAAGAAGACAATAAGTTTTGTTTTGCCGTGTTTTAATGAAAAAGGAAACATAGAAAGCATCTCTAATCAAATAGTAAGTTTATTCGATAATGAACTTAAAAAATACAATTATGAGATAATTTTTATTGATAATGATTCTAAAGATGGCACAAGAGATATAATAAGAGAACTTTGCGCAAAGAATAAAAAAATTAAAGCGATATTTAATGCCAAAAATTTTGGTCAGTTTAATTCTCCTTACTATGGACTACTTCAGATGTCTGGCGATGCCGTGATACTTATTGCATCTGATTTCCAAGACCCTGTTGAAATGATTCCAAAATTTGTAGCGGCATGGGAAGAAGGATATAAAATAGCGGTAGGGGTTAGAAAGACATCAACAGATAATTTTGTTTTAAAGACACTTAAGTCTATATATTATGATTTAAGCAAGAGATTTTCTAATGTTGATCAGATAAAGATGTTCACAGGCTTTGGTATATATGATAAAGATTTTATTGAGATTTTAAGAAAACTTGATGATCCTACGCCATTCTTTAGAGGAATAGTTGCAGAACTTGGATTTAAGCGAAAAGAGATACCATTTGAACAAGGAAAACGAAAAGCTGGGAAAAGCTCCAACAATTTCTATACATTATATGATGCGGCAATGCTTTCATTTACAAGTTACACTAAAATAGGACTAAGAATTGCTACATTCGCCGGCGCCATCATTATGTTTATATCAATCGTTGTTGCTATTATATACCTAATAATGAAATTGATATGGTGGGATAGATTTCAAGCTGGTATGATCCCAATGTTACTTGGCATGATTTTCTTAGGATCAGTTCAGATGCTCTTTATAGGAATCATAGGTGAATATGTACTTGCGATTAATCAGCGTACTATGAAAAGACCGCTCGTTGTTGAAGAAGAGAGGATTAATTTCTAATTGCGATATAGAATCGAAAATCTAATTATAATTGATGGAAATGTGTCTATACACGGTTGGGTGATACCAAGTGATTTAAATTCAAAAGTTGATCTCAATGTGTATGATTCTAGTGGCAATGTCATTGATTTTAATATTAAAAGATTATATAGAGATGATGTAGCAAGGACTTATCTTGAAAAGAAAAATGATGATATAATGCTTGGATTCAATGTAGAATTCCCATCGGTTTTTGACGATGACAAGGACTTCTATTTTGTAATAAAATCAGATAATGATTCTGCCAAAAAATTAATTAATAAAAAGACAATAACAGAGTTTAATAGCGTTAACAAATCTAAAATAAAAAAGATACATGATATTTTAAATATTAATTCAATTAAAAATGCTACTCAATATCTATTTAAACATGGACCATCAAAGTTTATTAAAAAAATTTGTAATAAATTAACCAATAACAATGAGAATTATAAGTATCAAGAATGGTATAATCTTACAAAGATTGATGAGAAATATGTAGAAAATCAACGTAATAACATTAATTTTAACTATAATCCATTTTTTTCAGTTGTTATACCGATATATGATACCGATGAAAAATATCTATATCTACTATTTAAATCATTGCTAAATCAGACATATCAAAATTTTGAAATATGCATTGCTGATGCCACTGATTATAATAAAACGATTAATAATCCTAAAGCTTTTTTTGATAAGCTACTTGACTCAAACGATCCATATGAGATTAATAAATATAATTACAATCTAAAAAATATTCACATATCATATATAGAAAATAAAAGCATAGCTGATAATACAAACTCTGCACTTAGCATGGCGAGCGGAGATTATATAGTGCTTTGCGATCACGATGATGAACTTACCTTAGATGCTTTGTATGAAGTGGCCAAAGCAATTAATGAAAATGATAAATTAGAATTCATATATTCAGATGAAGATAAAGTTGACAAGTATGATGATTATTACTTTGATCCAAACTTTAAACCAGATTTCAATCTCGATATGCTTTTGTCTGTCAATTATTTCTGTCATCTATCTACTATTAAGAAAACTTTACTTGATGAACTTAAGAGTATTGATGGCGGATATGAACTAAGTTCTTATGATGGGGCACAAGATTATAATCTATTTTTAAGAATTATTAATCTTATAATAAATAAGACATATAATAACGGCTCTTATGATATAAGCACTATTCATCATATAAGAAAGGTATTGTATCATTGGAGATGGCATGATAATTCAACATCTAAAAATGTCTCAAGTAAACTTTATGCATTTGATAACGGCGCTAAAGCCATAGAGGACTTTTATAAAAGGACGAAAATAGATTTCCCTAAAATCACTTCTGTCGAGAAAGGCTATGATTATGGTATGTACCATACTATATATTCGAAAAACTATGATGAACCTCTTATAAGTATAGTTATACCAAATAAAGATCATCATAGAGACTTAGATCTTGCTATAAAATCAATTATGGCTGGATCGTATAAAAACATTGAATTTATAATTTGTGAAAATAATTCAACCGAAAAAGAAACATTTGAATATTATAAAACGTTAGATAATTTTAAGAATATTAAAGTATGTTACTACGAAGGTAAGTTCAATTATTCCAAGATCAATAATTATGCAACTAAATATGCTAAAAGCGAATATATACTATATCTCAATAATGATGTAGAAATGATCGAAAAAGATAGTCTTCATGAGATGCTATCATATATTAAAAGATCAGATGTAGGAGCGGTAGGTGCAAAACTTTTATATAATGATGACACATATCAACATGCTGGTGTTATGATTGGAATTGGTGGGATTGCTGATAATATGTTTAAAGGCATAAGTATATATGAGCACACTTATATGAATAGAGCCGAATTAGTATTAGATAGTAATGCGGTCACAGCAGCGTGCCTTATGACTAAGAGGTCAGTTATTGATGAGATTTTGGGCTTCGATGAAAGACTTGAGGTTGCATTTAATGATATAGATCTATGCCTTAGGATTAGAGAAAAAGGCTATCTCATTGTCTATAATCCATATAGTGCATTTTATCATTATGAGAGTAAAAGCAGAGGATATGAAGATACTAAAGAAAAGGTAGATAGATTTAATAGAGAATATGCATTTTTTGTAAAAAGATGGCAAAGTAAACTAATTGCCGCTGATGAATATTATAATCCAAATCTTACTTTGAAAGATAATAATTTTGCACTTAGAGATCTAAATGCTGAAAAGATAGGAGAACCATTTCCAATTCCAGATGAAATTAAGAGATTGATGAATAATATTGATGAATAAGTCTTTAGTTATAATTCCACATTACAATAAGTTATCACTTTTAAAAGAGTGCTTAAAGTATTTGGATGGTCAAAATTATGTTAATTTTGAAGTTGCTATAGTCGATAATGGTTCTACAGATGGTTCTGCTGAATATATATATGATTTGTCAAAAAATGATAAAAAGTATCATGCAATTTTATTCAATGAGAATATGGGATTTGCATATGCGGTTAATAAGGGCATAAAATACGCGATAGAAAATAGTTTTGACTATAGCATACTACTTAATAATGATGCTTATGTCAAATCAGATTTTGTAGAGAATCTTACTGATTCTATATTAAGTCATAGAGATGCATTTGCAGTTTCATCTCTAATGTTAAACTTTAAAAAACCAAATATTGTTGATAGCTTTGGAGATTACTATACTATACTTGGATGGGCATACCAAGGAAGAGTTGGAACCGACATTAATGAGATAATAGAAGATGAGATGGCTTTTTCGGCTTGTGGTGGAGCATCTATATATAGAAATACTGTATTTGAAAAGATAGGCTTATTTGATGAAAAGTTTTTTGCATATCTTGAAGATATAGATGTATCTTATAGAGCAAAGCTACATGGTTATAATGTATACACTTGTAAAGATGCAGTATGTTATCATCTTGGGTCAGCTACATCTGGTTCAAAATATAATAAATTTAAAGTTAAAATGTCAGCAAGAAACAATATATATCTTATATATAAAAACATGCCAATATATCAGTTGCTAATTAATCTAATTCCTATATGCATAGGTACTGCTATAAAATTTATATTTTTCTTATTTCGAGGCTTTGGATTTGATTATCTATCAGGAACTATTAGTGGGATTAAGAATTGCAGCATGGTTGATAGAACTAATTTTAGACGAATTAATATTGCAAATGTTATTAATATAGAAGTACAATTAATTAAAAATACTTTTAAATATATTTCTAATTTTATTAAGAGGCATACTTAGTTGAAAAGCCAAAATGAACAATTGAATAGACTATTTATACCTTTTGACATGCTAATCATTTCTTTAGCTTACTTTTTGTCATGGTTATTTGTCATATATTATAGGGACAATACTAATGTAGGTGTCCTACCGACCAATGTATATTTTGCAGCACTTATTGTAATTATCCCACTTTTGCTTATTGCATATGCAGTTCTTGATCTATATAGTGCTAATAGAACTTTTAGTATTACTTCAGAATTGATTCGTATTGTAGAAGCCAATGTCATCACTATACTAATTCTTAACTCTATACTTTTTGTTGGAAGCAAAAATCCTTATTTTTCAAACTTTTCTCGTATAATGATTTTTACTTTCGGAGTGCTTAATGTATTAATCGAGACTATATTTAGAAATGTAGCACGATATGCACTGAAACTTATAAGGAGAAGAGGTTTCAATCAAAAACATATCTTACTTGTCGGCTATAGTGATGCATCATTCAAATTTATAGATAAAATATATAAAAACCCTGGTTGGGGCTACCATATATATGGAATGGTTGATGACAACCATAAGATAGATAGTGATTATAGAAATGTTAAAGTTATAGATAATCTATCTAATCTTAAAACCTTGATTGAAAATAATGATTTTGATGAGGTCGTCATTACTCTTGGGCTAAATGAATATAATAAACTTAGAGATGTCGTTAGTATATGCGAAAAATCTGGTGTTCATACAAAATTCATTCCTGATTATGGAACTATAATACCTACTAAGCCTATGACTGAAGATTTTGATGGATTGCCCGTTGTAAATATTCGTTCAGTACCTTTACAGAAATTCTATAATAGGTTTATAAAAAGACTTGTAGATATCATTGGATCAATTTTTGGATTAATTATATTTTCGTGGGCATTTATCATAATTGCAATTGGTATTAAACTTACATCAAAAGGTCCAGTTATATTTAAGCAAGAAAGAGTGGGTCTACATAACAAAAAATTTATCATGTATAAATTTAGATCAATGATTGAACAAAAAGATGAAGACGAAAAGAAAGGGTGGACAATTAAGGACGACCCAAGAACTACAAAATTTGGTGCTTTTATAAGAAAAATTAGTTTTGATGAGTTGCCACAGTTTTTTAATGTTCTCATTGGTGATATGTCACTTGTAGGGCCACGACCAGAAAGAGAACAGTTTGTAGAAGAGTTTAAAGAGACTATACCAAGATATATGATAAAACATCAGGTTCGCCCTGGCATGACAGGTTGGGCACAAATCAATGGGCTTCGTGGAAATACTGATATAGAAAAGAGGATACAATATGATCTTTGGTATATAGAAAACTGGACACTTATACTTGATATAAAGATACTTATACTTACTATCTTTAAAGGTTTTATAAATAAAAATGCATATTAAGCGAAGGATACAATATGTCACTTTTAGGGAATAGAGGTAGATTTTCCTCTGATGAAAATAATAATATTAATTTAAATTCTGAAAATATCTCGGAACTTTCTTCAATTGGGAAAAACCCAAAAAACTTTTTGCATTTGAAAGATTCTCATAACGCAAAGAAAGAGACAGAAGACGATAATAGTAAGAAAAAAGATATTAGAGAGAGAATCATAAATTCTAATCTTAAGAATTTTAATAATAGATCAGAACACCAAAACTATAATAATACTGTCTCAAAAAGAGATAGTAAGATTAATGATACTTTAATTAAAAATACAAAATTAAAAAGTGCTCCTAAAGCTGAAAAAACTAAGATCGGAATTAAGACTATAGTTGCAATGATTGTTGTTGAGATACTAACTTTAGCTTCTATATTTAATTTTGCTCCGTTCCTTCGAGCTACTAAACTCACTCAAGTTATACCATTTGATGTAACTAATGTCACAAGTCCTTACATTGATGAAAATACAATTAATATTATGAAAGGATATAAAACTGTAGTAGTTTTTGGAGTTGATTCGAGAAATGGCAGTGTTGCTAAAGGGGCAAATGCTGATGTCAATATAATAGTCAATCTGAACGTCGAAACAGGAGATGTACAGCTTGTATCGCTTTATAGGGACTTGTACCTTAGCGTCACTGATAATAATACATATGATAAATTAAACTCAGCTTATAGAAGGAATGGCCCTGAAGGTGCAGTAAAGACGATTAATAAAAATCTTGATTTAAATATAGTGAACTTTTTTGCTTTTAACTGGAAGGCTGTTGCAGATGGTATATCACTTCTTGGTGGAGTTGATCTTGAGATAACTAGCGCAGAATATAAATACATGAATGCATTTATCCACGAGACTTGTATAGCGACAGGCATTGATGCAAAGAATCCGGCTGCACATTATATAAAGTCAACAGGCATGCAACACTTGGATGGAGTTCAGGCTGTAGCTTATGGAAGGCTTAGACTTATGGATAGCGACTTTCAAAGAGTTGATAGACAAAAGAAAGTTATAGCATTATGCCTTGAAAAAGCAAAAAAACTTGATCTTGCAACACTTAGGCTTATAATTGAGTCTATACTTCCGCAGATTGCATATGAATTTGATTTTAATGAGATGGTATCACTACTTAGGCTTGTTAATAATATAACTATTGTCGAATCAACTGCTTGCCCAGAGCTTTCAAATCTTATGTCTATGGAGATGGGTTCTGCTGGTTCGTGTGTTGTTCCAATAAGTTTGGAAAAGGCTGTTACTAAACTACATTCTGTATTATTTAATGAAGAAGATTATAATCCTTCTGATGCTGTAAAAAGGTATAGTAATAGAATTATAGAACTTCGTAGAAAGCATCAAGAAGAGAATGCGTTAAAAGAACAGGAAAAGAAGGAGAACGAAGAAATCACTTCTTCTACAAACTCAACAACTGTTGCTCGAAGTAACAATAATAAATTATCACAAGTTTCAACATCGTCGAATGCTAGCCAAACTAGAGCAACATCATCTACTGTACCTATATTATCTGACGAAGGTAATGAAGAAGAAACTACTGTGGAAGTTGTTGTTGGAGTATCACCTAATGGAGAGAGGAATACTGAAACTGATACTCGCGAATCTGAAAGTGAAACCCAAACTGAACAAGTGGAGGGCGTAGTTATAGGAGTTTCTCCTGGAGAACGGATCAATAATACGCCTTCAGCAAATGGTACTCAAGGCAGCGGTGTTGAGTCTGGTGGACCAACACAAGTTTCAGAAACTATAGTAGAACCGCAAATTGTAATACCGTAATGTTCATAAACTTTTGATATTTTGGACACATTTTGGACACAATTTAATTATAAGATATACATAATGATATAAACGAAGGAGATGAATTGAAATGAAAAAAATATTAACAGTAATTATTTCTGCAATTGCATTTGGATTAATTGCTGGTTTATGTTTTGTGGGGATAAATGTATATGCAACAAAATCAGGCATACTTCCAAATAATGCAATTGTGAATGAAATTGAGAGCTTAGCACCAACAGTTGAAGAATCTGAAATTATAGCAGAGACAGAGCCTTCAACAAGTAAGAGATCTTACTCTTATAATTCAAATTATTATGATAGTTTGCCAGATCTTATAAACGATGTTATGCCAACTGTGGTATCTATCACTAATATGCAGAAATTTAGACAAAACGGTTATTCTGTTTTCGGATTTAGAGTTCAGCCGCAGGAATATGAAGCACCAGCTTCAGGAAGTGGAGTTATAGTTGGAATGACAGATAAGCAGATAATCATACTTACTAACAATCATGTTGTTGAATCATCATCAAGCCTTTCTGTTACATTTAATGATAATGAGACAGTAGATGCTGCTATTAAAGGTACTGACTCTTCAAAAGATCTTGCAATAATATCAGTTGACAAGAGTGCTCTTGATGCTGATACACTTAAAATCATTAAAGTTTCAAGACTTGGTAATTCTGATAATGTAAAAGTTGGTGAATCAGTAGTTGCAATCGGTAATGCACTTGGTATAGGCCAATCAGTCACTACTGGTATAATTAGTGCAAAAGACAGAGAGATAGATGAACTTGATAATGATTCAAAATTAATTCAAACTGATGCTGCTATTAACCCAGGAAACTCTGGTGGAGCTCTTATCAATCTTAAGGGTGAACTTATAGGTATCAATGTTGCTAAAAGTTCTGGCAATGCCATAGAAGGTATGGGATATGCAATACCAATTAATGTTGCTGGCGAAGTTATAGAGACTATGTCAAAAAGAAAGGATAGAGAGCAAATCCCAGAATCTGAGCAAGGCCAGCTTGGAATTAATGTAAGAAATATAGATGCTCAGACAGCGTTTAGCCTTGATATGCCTGAAGGTATATATGTATATAAGATCATGGATGATTCACCAGTTAAGAATTCTGAACTTAAAGAAAAGGATATAATTGTTGCATTTGATGACCAAAGCGTAAAGACTGTATCTGAATTACAAGAATTACTTAGATATACAAGAGCTGGTGAAGAAGTAACTATAAAAGTTAATAGACTTGATGGTGGTACATATGTTGAAAAAGAATTTAAAGTAACTTTAGGCAAGAAAACTGTAACTGAAACTTCTGAGACTGAAGAGACAAGTAGCAATCAAAATGGTGATGGCTATTACCAATATGATCCATTTGAAGAGTTCGATGACTTCTTCAAAGGATTTGGAAACTTCGGTTGGTAAAAGAAAGCATAAATACTTAAAAATGGCTGTTTTTAACAGCCTTTTTTTTGACTTAATATGTATTTTATGGTAAAATTATGGAAGTGAGCTTTAAGAGCTCAAAATTTTTGTGTGTTAAAATAGGAGAAAATATGTTTCGGAAGAATATATTGCAATTTGTGATGTTATTAACTTGCATATCATTAGTTTCGTGTAGAAATAAGGAAACTGATTATTCTAATATGGCATTTGAAGCTCCAGCTGTCAATGAAAATGTTGGAAGCGAGTATAATCTTGATTTTATTAGGATGCATAATTTTGTTATAGATTCTTTACAATCTGAACTCACACCATTTTTCTATATAGTGGAAGGAAAATTTGATGTAGATGGTAATAATCAAGATAAACTAATAGAAGTAAAGTGCGTATGCCAAAATGGTTGTGTTGAAAGCGATGTAGATCTTTTCTTTACCTATGTTTTAAATTATATAGGAATCAATGCTGCTGAACAGGATTATCGATTTAAGACACCAAGCACTGATTCTGATGGAACTTACACTGATTTTGGAACAGTATTTGATGTATATAATTTGAAGTTATATTCTGAAACTGAATCTGGCGAAGTATTGCACGATATATATGTTAAAGCTGGTGATACTATACCAATAGATCCAAGATATATTAAGGAGAGTTAATTATGGCAAAAACAAAAAACCAACAAAGTCTGGCTGAAGTATTTAAAAGCATTGCAAATGGAATCACTGGAGTATTTGTATTTATTATACTAGTTATCTTCCCGATATATACTCATAATAAGTACTTTGATATACTTGGTGCAAGATACGCCTTTTTCAAATATTGGTGCATTATATTATGCGTATTATTATCTGCACTTGGAATACTGTACTTAATTCTTGATACACAAAACCAAGCGAGCTCTCCAACTGCATTAAGAAGGTTCCTTGATGCATTTAAACCTAAAAATATTAAAAATCATATTGTCATAACAGATATATTTTTCGTAGTTATGATAATATCTATGACCATATCTACGATCTTTTCAAACTATAAGGAAGAGTCGTTTTTCGGTAATGCAGGTCGTTATCAAGGCCTTGAATGTTGGATATTATATTTTATATCATATATTGCAATTACAAGAACTTTTAAGTTTAAAAGGGTATATTTAGATTTTGCTATTCTTGCTGGTGCTTTTGCTTGTGTCTGGGGTATACTTGATTTCTTTTGGTTGGATCCATTTCACTTCTTTGTAGATGTCTCTGAAGGCCAACAAGGTATGTTCGCCTCAAGCATAGGAAACTTGAATACCTATACTAATTACACAATTATGGTTTTTGCACTTACCTCAGCTCTTTTTATGGTTGAGACTAAAACATGGAGGCTGATATATTATCTTATCGCATCTCTCATAGCATCTGTCGGTACTATCTTTGGATTTGCCGATAATGCTGTTCTTGGTTTTTTTGGTTTCTTTGTTGTGCTTCCATTCTTTGTGCCTAAAACTAGAAGATCAGTTTTAAGATATTTTATACTTATAGATGTATTTCTAGTATCGCTTTTCTTCTTGTATATTGGTTTAAAATACCCACATAATACTTGGCAAGGTTCATTCTTTCAAGATTTGGTTAAAGTAGACATAATAAAGTATATTTTTATACCATTTACTATATTAATTATCGGCTTATTTATATTATTTAATAAAATGGCTCCAAGATATAGTGATAATATTAATAATAACCTTAAGCCACTTGATTCTATACTTCCAAAAACAGTAATGTATGCATATATTGTAGTTCTTGTTATTGGGTTTATAGTAGTTGGCTATATATTATTTGATATGAATGTTACAAAGCAACATGTTGATTTGTGGAGGAAGATACCATCTTCTCATCAGCTTGAGTTTAATGATTATTGGGGAACTCACCGTGGACATAACTGGAGGATAGCCTTTACCAATTTTACACAGAACTTTAGTTGGTTCCAAAGACTATTTGGTTATGGGCCTGACACATATCTAATTGTATCAGAGCGTACATTCTATGAAGAGATGGTAGAGAGATTCGGTGAAGTATATGATAGTGCGCATAACGAGTACATTAATTACCTTATATGCGAAGGAATAATTGGACTCGTTTCTTACCTTGGCATATTTATAAGTGGCTTAGTTGTAGCTATTAAGAATATCAAGAATAACATATATATTATCGCACCGATCTTAGCTGTTATAGTATATCTAGTACAAGCTTTTGTTAACATAGCCATACCTATTACAACTCCAGTATTCTTTACACTTATGTATATTGGTGTTGCTGAACATTTTGAAAATAAAGGAACCTCTAAAAAGGAGCATTTTTGAAAGCTTGT
>ERZ842401.5189-NODE-5189-length-14599-cov-51.168523_pt1 | contig 14599 bp, 6 predicted proteins | sample MGYA00521270_ERZ842401 | MGnify/ENA primary metagenome ERZ842401 (study PRJEB31892, sample SAMEA3878208) | bioreactor metagenome | biome: Moose rumen | place: Sweden | collected 2011-10 | study: EMG produced TPA metagenomics assembly of the PRJEB12797 data set...
ACTGATACCAGCGCACGGTGGCCGAGTCGCCATTGCGCAGCTTGGCGTTGTAGTCGCGATGGTCGACGATGAAGCTGCCCTCGCTCTTCGTGCCGTTGTTGTAGGCCTGCAGCTCGGCGTCGCTGATGGGTATGCGATACTGGTAGTAGCGCTCATACTCGTTGAGCGTGAAGTCCTGGTTGATGTCCTCCACGTCGGGTGTTGTCTTGTACGACGTGTCGTAGCTCTCGGGGCTTTCGTCGCTGGCGGGCGAGTTGCCCTGCGGGTTGTTGATGCGCTTGTAGCGCTCCATGATGCTGCGGCGCTCGTTGTCGAAGTCGCTGCCGCGGAAGTAGTGGTAGTCGTCGCCAGCGGGGTCGTTGTACCATGCCTGCTTGATGCTGTCGTTGGTGACGGTGGCCGAGACGGTGTTCAGCCAGTCGCGATAGGCGGGGAAGGTGCGCTCCTCGGCGTCGGTCAGTCCGTTGTATCCCACGTCTTGCAGCTGTCGGCTGCCGCTGGTGGTGGCAAAGGCATAGGTCTGTGTGGCCTGCACGGGTATCTTGCCCCACTGTGACGTGGTGAAGTTCTCGGTGCCATCGACGGGCATTCCGCTCTCGTAGAACTTCTTGCCGTCACGCAGCACGTCCTCGCTCACCTCGCCTAGGTTGAGGTACAGCTCGCCGCTGTGGCGGTTGGCGGTGCCGTCCTTGCGTGTGTAGATGAAGGGGTCGAGCAGCCAGAACTCCACATATTCTATATTAGCCTGCTCGAAGTCGGTAGTTTCCAGCTTGCGCATCATGCCTCCCCACTTGGTGGCGGGGTTCATCAGCGAGCCGTCAGCGTTTAGCTGCGTGGTCAGGTTGTAGGGTCCGCGCTCGGTGGGATAGTAGGCCAGGTTCAGACAACTCAGCGTCGACGTGGCACCGTTGTATGTAGACTGGTCGCGGTTGGGATACAGCTCCTTCACGTAGACCTCGCGCACGTAGTGGTCTGACAGCTGCTCCAGGTCGCTCTTGATGTGTCCTGGCGTGAGGCTCGACGAGCGGCGTGTGAAGATGGGGTCGACGTTGTACCAGGCCAGCAGGGCACGGTCGTAGCCGCTTGAGACGCTGTCTTTGTCGTTGTGGTTGGGTATCATCGAGGGCACGCTCGACAGTATCCAGGCATGCGGCTCGCTCACGTCGAGCTTGTTCTCGGTGTTCTCGAAGTCGTCGATGTAAGATGCGTTGTCCTGCGTGCCGCTTGCTGTGCTGGTGATGAGCTGTGCAAACTCACCCGTTAAGCTGATGGACGATGGCTGCGTGAGGTGCAGCAGCGGCAGCTTGTCGAGCATGTTGGTGAGCCACTGCGACTCTTGTTTCCAGTTCAGGTTCAGGCCCCAGATGGTGTTGCTCAGCGGTTCTTCGCCCATGCTCACCTTGCTGGTGAGTGGTTGCTCGTGCAGGTGTAGCAGTGTGCCGCCGAGCGAGAAGTTCTTGTTGAACTGGTAGTCCCAGTTCATGCCCAGCATGGTTTTGCGCTGCATGGCGTATTCGGTGTTCGACTCGAGCGACACGTTCACGTTGGTGCCGGCGTCGATGATGCTCTGGTTGAGTATGGTCACCTCGCCCGACGAATAGTCGACCGAGTAGTCGCTGCCCTCTTGCAGGGTCACGCCGCCTGCTGTCACCACCACCGAGCCTTGCGGCACGTTCATGGCACCGAGCGAGATGACGTTGGCCGAGTGGCCTTTGAACTGTCCTGTGAGCAGGTACTTGTCCTTCTCGGCAATCTGTTTGGCCACGGTGAGCGTAGAGTCGTACAGCTCGTCGAAGCAGTAGGTGTCGGCCAGATGGCCCAGTCCTTGCTGCTGGAGATAGGCTCGCAGGTAGTCGCCGAACGGCTCGGCCGACGGCAGGAAGATGCGCCCGTTGTCTATGGTGTAGCCCTTGATGTAGTCGAACTGCCCGTTGGGGTGTGGCTTCATATTGTTGTCCAGACGGTCCAGACCCATGAGCTTCAGCAGGGTGGTCTGCTTCAGCGCCTCCTCTGGCAGATAGCTCAGATAGGTGCCGGTGGTGTCGCTCTGGTACTTGATGTCCATGCGGAACTTCTCTTTCTCCACAGTCTGTGCCAGATAGTAGACGTTCTTCATCATCAGCGGCCAGTTGGCCTGCTGCGGGTTGTTGCTGGTGTTCTTCAGTGCCTTGACGAAGATGGACTTATCGGTCTGTGTGAGGTCGGTAGAGAACTCGCCCACCTGGAATGTCTGTCCGCCGTAAGTGTATTCGAAGGCCACGGCAAGCACCTGGTCGGTCTGCAGGGTGGTCTTCAGCGAGATATAGCCCAAGGCCGAGTTCAGGGTATATTCGCTCGACGAGAGCAGGCGTGCGCTTGCCAGCTTCTCATAGTCGGTGCCGCCCGTCAGCTCGCTCATGCCCTCAATCTGTGCAGTGATGTCGTCTATGCCGCGCTGGTCGTTGCCAATGCGCGAGATGAGCGTGGCGTAGAGGTTGTTGGCCTGATTCGATGGCACCTGGCCCGTTCCGCTCCAGTTGGGGTTCATAATCTTCGAGCCTTCGCCCAGGTCGGCAAAGGCCACGATGTTGCGTGTGTCGGTTGTCGTGCCCGTCTTATTGGTCACCCACACCTCCACGCGGTTGATTTTCACACCGGTGGTCAGGTTGGGCAGTGTGCTCATGGCCTTGTCGTAGTTGTCGCGGAAGTAGTGCGACAGGAAGAAGTGCCTGTTCTCCTCGTAGCCCACAGCGTCAATCTCGAAAGGCGTGGTCTGTGTGCCGCCCTTCGACGAGACACTCTTCGAGGTGGTGTTCTTCTGCGAGAGGACGGTCTGCAGCGTCAGCTTGCCAAACTGCAAGTCGGTGCGCAGACCGAACAGCTGCGATGCGCCGTGCACCAGCGAGTTGTTCGAGGGGAACGATATGTTGCCGGCTTCCACCAGTTTCACGATCTCGTCCTCCTTGCCTTCATAGCGTAGCTTCAGGTTCTTGGTGTCATAGTCGAAGGTGGCGTCGGTGTTGTAGTTCAGGTTCATGTTCACCTTGTCGCCCACTTTGGCATTGACACTCAGGTTCACCTTCTCGTCGAAGTCGAATGCAGTAGTCTTGCGGTTGCGTATAGGCAGCGAGGGGTTGTCAATGTCCTTCATGGTCATGCCCAGCTTCAGCTCGGCAGTTCCCTGTGTTTTGATGCGCACGCCGCCGGGGCCAAATATCTTCTCGGCCGGTCCCAGGTCGAACTTCATGTCGGTGAAGTCGAACTTCTCCTTGCCCTTGGCGGCCACGTTCTCGGCGTCCTTCATGCGGAAGAACAGCTCGCGTGCTCGTCGCTCGCTCCATTGCATGTACTCCTTTGGCGTCATCATCACAGGTGTGGTGACATACTGGTCGCCAATCTTCGTACCTATATAATATACGTTCAGCGAGTCATCGTATTCGGCCTGCTGCTTCAGGTTGTCGGGCAGCCGCAGGTCCAGTGCGCTGGTATCGAGGTCGGAGGGCAGCTCAGGTGCCGTGCGCTGTATGCGCCAGCGCGAGTGTACCAGCGAGTCGGGCACCAGGTCTTCGTCGACCACCGACTTGGGCTGCGCCTTCACGCCCTGTCGCGGTGTGCCGGTTGTGGTGGCTGGCTGTGTGGCCGGTGTGTTGTCCTGCCGTTGTTGTGTTCCCTGTCGCGGCTGAATGCCCTGTCGCGGTGGTGTCTGTGGTGTGTTGCCACCCCCTCCCAGACTGCGGTTGCCAGCAGTTACGGGCGGTGCGTTGCCTGTGCCCGTCTTGCGGCGGCGGTTGTCATCTTGCGGTGGCGTGGCCAGCGCACTCAGGCTCATCAGCAGCACCACAAGCAGAGGCAGCACACTCCCTGTGGAAATGTGCCTCTTTAGGCGGGCTATGGTGCTGCGTATGTGGTTCATTGGTTTTGGGGATGGGGCTTATAGGGCTTTATGGGTCTTATAGGTCTTATGGGTCTTATAGGTCTCATAGGTCTTATGGGGCCTATTTTATCTGCTTGAGGGCCTGCTTCACCACCTGCTCGACGGGCAGCGAGGGCTGCTCTTGCAGCAGCTGCACAACCACCTTCTGCGTGGGTGCTGGCGAGAAACCGAGCATGGTGAGTGCGGCTACGGCCTCGTCGCGCACCTGAGTGTTGACAGGTGAGCCCATTGAACCGCCCGCCGGAATCTCGTCGGCGATGCCCAGTGCCACAATCTTGTCGCGCAGGTCGACGATGATGCGCTGTGCCGTCATCTTGCCGATGCCCTTGATGCCCTTGATGAGCTTCTCGTTGCCCGTGGAGATGGCATTGCACAGCTCGCTGACGCTCATGGCCGACAGCATCATGCGTGCAGTGTTTGTACCTACGCCGCTTACGGTGATGAGCAGTTCAAACATCTCGCGTTCCTTCTTGTTCACAAAGCCGTAGAGCAGGTAGGCGTCTTCGCGAATGGCCTCGTATACGTAGAGCTTCACTTCTTTCTTTCCCTGTATGGCGCTATAGGTGTTGAGCGAAATGCTCATTCCGTAGCCCACGCCACCGGCCTCTACCGTAGCAAGTGCGGGCGAAAGCTCGGTGAGCTCGCCCCTGATGTATTCAATCATTGCGTTATGTTGCTTGTATATACACTATCAATAACGCCCCTTTTGCCGTTTTATTGCATGCTGCCTGTTTTTTTTCGGCCTGTGCTGATATTTGGGAGACTTTTGGCTCATAGCGAGCTGACTGCTCACGGTGGGCAACAGAGCGTGTAAGGCGCAAAAAGTGAACAAATTGTTTTGTCATGTCGCGATTTATGTCTAACTTTGCGCAGAAATAAACCAACAACTACTAAATGAAACCCGTAAAAATCCTGAGCGTAGACGACGAGGCCGATCTCGAGCTGCTACTCACACAGTATTTCCGAAGGAAGATAAGAAAAGGCGAGTATGAGTTCTTCTTCGCCCACAACGGCGTGGAGGCCCTGACCGTCCTGCTGAAAGAGAAGGACATCGACATCATCCTGAGTGACATCAACATGCCTGAGATGGATGGTCTGACGCTGCTCACCAAGGTCAACGAGATGCACAACCCCGCACTGAAGTGCATCATGGTGAGTGCCTATGGCGACATGGGCAACATCCGATCAGCCATGAACAACGGTGCCTTCGACTTTGCCACCAAGCCTATCGACCTCGACGACCTGGCGCTCACCATAGAGAAGGCTGTCGAACAGATAGAATATATCAAGCGCATGGAGCGCGAGCACTCGCAACTGGAGTCTATCAAGACCGACCTGGCCGTGGCTGGCGAGATACAGCAGGCCATACTGCCGCGCGTCTTTCCGCCCTTCCCGGAGAACGAGCGCGAGCTGGATCTGGCTGCGCTGATGACTCCTGCGAAGGATGTTGGCGGCGACTTCTACGACTTCTTCCGCATTGACCCGCAACGCATCGGCGTCGTGGTGGCCGACGTGAGTGGCAAGGGCGTGCCCGCTGCCATCTTCATGGCCGTCAGCCGCACGCTCTTGCGCACCATCGGCTTGCAGGGCGACGCTCCTGGCGACTGCATCAAACGGTCGAACGAGCTGCTGGTCAGCGAGTCGGTCAACTGCATGTTCGTCACCGTGTTCTACGCCATCTACAACGTCGTAACGGGCGAGGTGAACTACTGCAATGCGGGCCACAACCCGCCCTTCCTGCTCAAGGCCGACGGCACGGTGAGCATGCAGCCCATCAGCACAAACTGCATCGTGGGTGCCATCGATGGACTTGACTATGCCGAAGGGACGTTGCAGCTCAGCGTTGGCGACACACTGCTCATGTATACCGATGGTGTCAACGAAGCTTTTAATGAGCAGCATCAGCAGTATGGCGAGCAGCGCATGGAGCAGTTGCTGACCACCCAGGCAGGGAGTACCTGCCGCGAGCTTATCGACGCCCAGCTGGCCGACGTGCACCAGTTTGCAGGCGACGAACCTCAGAGCGACGACATCACCCTGTTGGCCATAAAGAGAAAAGCATGACACAAGGCAAGAAGGCTGGCATAGCCATGGCGACCCTGAGCACCCTCTTGGGTGGAGGATGCGTGGCGCTGGGCCTGCTCTACAACGCAGAGCGGGCGGCCAACCGCGACCTTCTGGCTCAGCTGGCCGAGCTGAGCCAGAAGGAGAAACGAGCTGCCGTGCTGCAGAGCATCAGTGCGCAGATGGAGGACATAGCCTACCAGCAGAAGACCATCAGCGACGAGCAGCGCGAGGCCGCCGAGCGGCAGACGCTGGTGGCCAACGAGATGCGCCACCGCTCGGAGCTGGAGCGGCAGAATGCCCTCGAGGCCAAGGCCGAGGCCGTGGCCTCGGAGCGGGTGGCCCATGAGGCACAGACAGTGGCCGAACATCAGCGACAGGTGGCCGAACAGCAGCGCCAGCAGGCCGAGACGGCCAAGAGCATGGCCGATACGCTGAGCTATGTGGCCTTGGGACGCTCTCTTGGCTCGCTGTCGGCTACTCAGTATCAGGCCGGCAATGCCGACGTGGCCGATCTCTTGGCCTATGCTTCCTATGTATACACCACACGCTATGGTGGCGACGTCTACAACCAGGCCGTTTTCCAGGCACTGACCAATGCCAGCCAGAGCAAGCAGACACAGCCAGTGTTCAGCGGCGCTGCTACGGCTGTGACCACAGTGCCAGGGCATGGCGACGTGTTGGTCAGCGTGAGCAACTATGGTGAGATGATGCTCGTTGGCCAGAAAGACGGCAAGCCCGACAGGCGCATGCTGCTGAGCAACAGCCAGTACGACTTTCGCGACGTCTCCACAGCCGACGATGGCACGGTGTGTGCCGTCAGTCGCACAGGCCATCTGGCACTCTACGACGGTAGTACGGTCAGCGTGGTGCCCCTGACAGAGGTAGGCCGCCCCATGGGCATAGCCCGGCTCAGCGCCACCGAGATGCTGGTGGTGGGTGAGCGCCAAGTGGCAGTGTTCGACATGGTTAGACGCGCCGTCACCGGTTCACGCGAGCTGACCTTCCGTGTAGTGGCCATAGGACAGCGGCAGGGACGACCCCTGCTTTTCGACCAGCGGCAGCTGGTGCACCCAGTGGCCTCACTTAGCGACATCGGCGAGCAGACGGTTCCCGTGCGCGGCACTGTGGCAGCCTATGCCTGTAGCGACGACGGGCACTTGGCGGCCTACGGCATGACCGATGGCACCATCTACCTGACCGACCCGACAGGACGCAGCCGACAGCTGGTGGGACATCTGTCGCGCATATCCTGTCTGCGCTTCAACGGGCAGCAACTCTGCTCGACGAGCTACGACGGTGTGCTCAACCTGTGGGCGCTGGGCGAGGGGAAGATAGAGCCGATGGCGGTGTTCAACGCCCGTTGCTGGCTCATGGACTTTGCCTTCGACGAGTCGCGACAATATGTTGTGGCGGCCGACCAGAACGGCAATCTCACTCAGGCGCTCGTCGCAGTGCCCTCGATGGTGAGTCGCATCAGGAGCAAGCTCAGCCGCAATCTGACCCCCGACGAGTGGAACTACTACATCGGCGCCAGCGTGCCATACGAGCGCTTTGCACCCTGAGCAGGCCGAGCAGCAGCGATGGACTAACCAGTATTTAGCAAGAAGCAAATGTATATAATTAGGTGTACGACATCCAAACGTGAGAAACTGCGTGGCTGCTTATTGCGGCTGCGCATGTCAGCTGTGGCTCTTGTCATGCTCGTTGCTGCGGTGGCCAAGGCCCAGGTGCCCTTTCTGCGTAACTATATGTCGTCGGAGTATGGTGCCCACAATCGTAACTCAGACGTGGTGGCTACCGACGATGGCATGGTGTTCGTGGCCAACTTCGAGGGTCTGCTCTACTACGACAAGGCCGAGTGGCACATCATTCATACGCCCAGCATCACACGCATCACTGCTCTCTGTCGCGACACCAAGGGCACCGTATGGGCTGGTGGATATAACTATCTGGGGTTCCTGAAGCCTTCGGACAAGGGGCAGCTGCTCCTGCACGAGGCCTGTCAGCCGGGCTTAGTGCAAGGCGAGGTGGTTGCTGTGTGGCCACAGGGGCAGGGCGTAGCCTTCCGGCTGAGCGATGGCAAGGCCTTCGTCCTGGCCGACAATGCCCTCCGTCCGCTTCGTCAAGACCAGCTGCCACCGTTGGCCGATGGCAGTGACGGCGTGGTGCAGCGGCAAGACCTGGGAGGCGGACTCACCGCCTTGGCCACCACCGACCGTGGCATCGTGGTGACCGACCAGCAGGGACATGAGCTGTGTTCTGTTTCTGAGCAGAACGGGCTGTGCTCCGACAATGTGAACAAGATTGCCTACGATGGCCGTGGACTGCTGTGGGGAGCCACCGACAAGGGACTCTTTGCCATGGCCGTGCCCTCTGCTTATATGCGCTATGCGGCTTCTGAGGGCCTGCACGGTGAGGTGCTGTCGTTCGGACAGATAGGCCAAAGTGTCTACGCAGGCACTATCGATGGTCTCTACCGCCAGGATGGACAGCGTTTCGTGGCTGTAGGCGGCATAACCCATGCCTGTTGGCAGATAGCCCCAAGTGGCGACGCACTGTTGGCCGCCACCAGCGACGGCGTCTACCGTGTGCTGGCAGGCGGGCAAGTGCAGCAGTTGTCCAACGGAAACACACTGAGCCTGCTGCCCCAGCTGGAAGGACTATATACGGGCGAGCTTGACGGCGTCTATCTCACTGCCCCCGGCAGCCAGCGCAGCAAGGTTAGCGACGTGGAGAAGGTGGTGAAGCTGTTCAGGGGCAACGACGGCACGCTCTGGATGCAGTCCATTTACGGACAGGTGTGGCGAAGGGGTATGGCCGACGCGCAGTTTGCTCTCGTGGCCGTCGATGCCGACAAGAGCACGCCTGCCACGCTTGTCAGGACCAGTGCCGAGGTGATGGCCATTGGAGCCAATGCCACTCAGCCCTTTGCCTATCCACAGTTCTCGTTCACCGATCAGCAGGGTTGCACGTGGCTCACCAACAGCGAGGGCCGCCGTCTCTATCTGCTCGACGAGCGTTCTGCCACCATCACCAAAGAGCAGCTTCAGCCACTTGCCGACTACGTGGTTGAGGCTTTGCACCACGACAACGACCGTCTCTGGATAGGTGGCGACTTCGGCGCAGTGGTGCTCAACACCGCTGCCAATGACCCTGCCATGGCTGTCAAGCCGCGGCTGGTCATCAGGTCGGTGGTGCTCGGCGCCGACAGCGTGCTGTGGGGTGGGGTAGGCGAAGTGCCTGTCGACCTGCCGCGCCTGGGCTATCACGACAACCACCTGCGCTTCACCTTTGCACTCGACCATGCTCCCCTCGTGGGCAAAACGCTCTACCGATACCGCCTGAGTCGCAACCGCGTGGAAGGCGGCACATGGAGTGCCTGGACGCAATCCACTGAGGGTGTCTTCGCCGGACTGCCCAGTGGCAGCTATGTCTTCGAGGTGCAGGCGCTCACCGCAACGGGCGTCACCATCGACACGCTGCCGCTCAGTTTCATCGTCAGCAATCCTTTCTACCTGCGCTGGTACATGGTGCTGCTCTATCTTGTGCTGTTCATACTGCTCATCCTCGCCGCTGTACGCTGGAGACTGCGTCGTCTGAGTCAGGAGAAGATACGCCTGGAGAGCATTGTGCAGGAGCGAACCGCCGAGGTTGTGCGCCAGAAAGACGAAATAGAGGAGAAGTCGAACAGCCTTGAGCAGGCCCTGCACGAGCTGGGCGAGGCTCAGCACGAGCTTATCCGGCAGGAGAAGATGGCCACAGTGGGTAAGCTGACACAAGGACTTATTGACCGCATCCTGAACCCATTGAACTATATCAACAACTTTGCGAAGCTCTCCGAAGGCCTCGTGAAAGACCTCGAGGCAAACATCGACGACGACAAGGACGCCATGAATGCCGATAACTATGAGGATACCATCGACGTGCTCGGCATGCTGCGCGGCAATCTGCAGAAGGTGAGCGAGCACGGTCAGAACACCACCCGCACGCTGAAGGCCATGGAGGAGATGCTCAAGGACCGCTCAGGCGGTATCGTCGACATGGACCTCGCCGCACTGCTGCGCCAGGACTATGAGATGCTGCAGCAATACTTCGCCAAGGACATCGTCGACCACCACATTGCCACACGTCTGGAGTGTCCCTACGAGCGACTGCCCATCAAGGGCAATGCCGACCAGCTCAGCAAGACCGTGATGAGCCTGCTGGGCAATGCCGTCTATGCCGTGGTGAGGCGGGCACAGCGCGAGCAGTATCAGCCAGAGGTGGCGCTCGCCGTGCAGAGTGCTGCCGACAGCGTGACCATCACCGTCAGCGACAACGGCATGGGCATCGAGCCGGCCATCATCGACAAGGTGTTCGACCCCTTCTTCACCACCAAGACCACAGGCGAAGCCGCTGGCGTAGGACTCTATCTCAGCCGCGAGATTGCCCAGAACCATGGTGGCGACATCCGTGTGGAGTCGCAGAAGAATGCCTTCACCCGCTTCATCATCACCCTGCCCAATAAACAACAGTAACCCTTCACCCCTATGGACAAACAGATAGAAACCTTGCAACAGCAACTGAAGGAGCAAGAAAAGCTTGCCTCGCTGGGCATGCTCAGCGCGGGCATTGCCCATGAGATACAGAACCCGCTGAACTTCGTCATCAACTTCAGCAAGCTGTCCGACAAGCTCATTGGCGACCTCGCCGACATCGTCGACGACAATGCCGACAGCCTGTCACCTGCTGACCGCGAAGAGGCACAGGACATCATGGACGACCTGCGCGACAACCTGGCACGTATTGTGGAACATGGCGAGCGGGCCATCGACATCATTCAGGGTATACTGCTCGTGTCACGCGGCAAGGACAACGAGTTCCTGCCAAGCGACGTCTGCCACATTGTCAAGGAGTATGTGTGGCTCTCGTACCACGCCATGAGGGCCAGTCACAAGGGCTTCAACGCCACTATTCGCGAGCACTATCAGGAGGACATGCCCCGTCTGATGGTCATTCCGCAGGACCTCAGTCGTGCTGTGCTCAATCTGGTGAACAATGCCCTCTATGCACTGCACACCAAGGCGCAGGCCTCGCCTGAGGACTACGAACCTCTGCTCGAGGTCAGCGTGACGTTTACCGGCGACAGCCTGCTCGCCATCACCATTGCCGACAATGGCGAGGGCATGACCGACGAGGTGAAGCAGCGGCTCTACGACAACTTCTTCACCACCAAGCCTGTGGGGCAGGGCACAGGTTTGGGCATGCCCATCACCCGCGACATCATCGAGAACAAGCACGGCGGCACCCTCACCTTCCAGTCAACGCTGGGCGAGGGCACCACCTTCACCATCACCATTCCCGCCCGACAATAGTTAGTGTGTTCGGCGGTTTTCCCGCCGAAAAGTCAGCAACCCTTATGCAAACCAGAAAGCAAACACGCCTAATATTATTATTAGTGGTATGGGCCATAACCGCCACGTCGCTCATGGCGCAGAACAACAGTGCCCAGCGCCAGCTCGTCAACCGCGCCGAGCAGGAGTACCAGATAGGCCGTCTCGACCAGGTCCTGCAACTGCTCGCGGCTGACACCGAGCAGTTCAGGGGCAGTCTGCGCGAGCGGGCCTACCGTCTGATGGCCCTCTGCTACCTCGGTCAGGACAATATGGAGCAGACCGAGGCCTGCGCCCGCCAGCTGCTGAAGGCCAATCCCTACTACAGCTCGCCGCAAGACCCCGTTCGCTTTGCCGAGCTTATCAGCCGACTGAAGAGCGGACAGGCCGCCACCATCACCACAGCCTCAAGCCAGGCCGAGAGCCTGGGCGAGGCGCCCGTACCCGTCACCGTTATCACCCGCGACATGATCGACGCGCTGGGCTATAACCGCAACCTCGGTGCTATCCTCGCAGCCTACGTCCCCGGACTGAGCGAGGTGAGTACCTACGCCACCGACGGCATCGCCATGCACGGTGTCTATACCGTGGGGCAGGAGAAGATTCTCGTCATGGAGAATGGCCATCGCCTCAACGCCCGCTCCACCAACAATGGTCGTCTGGGCTACAACATCAGTCAGGAGAAGATCGACCACATCGAGGTGCTGCGCGGACCCGCCTCGTCGCTCTATGGCAATGTGGCTCTCACCGCGGTAGTCAACATTATCACCCGCCAAGGCTCGGCCATCGACGGCGTGAAGGGCCGCTACGGCTACGGCTCGTATGGCACGCAGCGCGCCGACCTTGTGGCTGGCACCACCTTCCTTGGTGCCGACGTCATGGCCTGGGGAGCCTTTTATTCGGCTAAGGGCAACGACATCTTCATTCCCGCCTTCACTGGCTATACCAACACCAACCACGACAGCTATGCCCACATAGCGCGCCATGAGGGGCGTCCCTCCTACGACCTCGGATGCAACCTGCGGCTCCACGACTTCAGCCTCATGCTCAGTCGGCGCAGCAGCAAGCAGGTGCCGCCCTTCTCGTGGTATGGCGAGGCCTACGACTACGAACGCTACCGCACACTCAACGGCCACACCCCAGGCTACACCATCGACGAGACCCATCTCGGACTGGGCTACGACAAGCAGGCTGACTGGCTGAACCTCAGCGTCACGGCCTATGCCGACTGGATGCAGTTCTACGACTATGCCGTTGTCTCCGACAGCATGCTGCAATACTCCGTGAAACCCGACGGCACAGCCGACACCGACCACCCCATACTCTGGCTCGGCACTTCGCAAGACACCTATTGGGACGAGTACACCCTGGGCACACTGGCCCGTGCCGATGCCAACTATCGTCTGGGCACCATGCACGGCAACCTGCTGGCTGGAGCACAGTACGAGTACTTCGCCCTCTACGACACCTATTCGCTCATTGGCAAGGACTACAACACCATCAGCAGCTTCCTTGCCGAGCCAAACAACTACATACGTACAGGCTCAGAGCGCAGCTTCTCGCTCTTCGTGCAGGACAAGCACTACCTCACACCTCACCTCATTCTCAACGCCGGACTGCGCTACGACGATAAATACCGCGTCAACAGGGCGCATATCCATGCCTATTCGCCCCGTTTCGCCGTGGTCTACAGTCACGGCGACGCCCTCAGTGTCAAGCTTTCCTATGCCCGTTCGTTCGTCGATGCACCCTACTTCTACCGCCAGAACACCGCCCCTGCCTATGCCGGCAGCCAGGACCTCATGCCCGAATATATGACCGCCCTGCAGCTGAACGTTCTCGGTCGGTTGAATCCCTGGCACCTCACCTACGACTTCAACCTCTTCTACAACCACCTCACCGACATCATCAGCAACACCCAGAACACGGGTGCCAACACCGCAAAGTATCACAACTCGGGTATGCTGAAGACATGGGGCGCCGAGGCCGAGCTGCACTACAGCCATGCTTCCACCATCGCCCGCCTCTCGCTGAGCTATCTGCGCATGCTCTCGGCCGAAGACTATACCACCGCCGACGGCTATATCTACAGCATACCCTCGTTCACGGCCAACCTCAGGGCCATGCAGCAGCTGCTCTCGCAGCCCCGCCATCGGCTGTGGCTCTCGGCAGGTCTTAAGGCCACGTCGCAGACTCTCGAGCGTGTGCATGCCCGTCGTCGTCCTGGCTATCCCGACTTCTTCCAGCATGGTCGCGCCATCGTCGACCTCGGCCTGCGCTATCACTATGCCAAGTGGCTGCAGCTCTCGGCCGACTGCAACAACGTCTTCGACACTCGCTACGACCTTGGCGGCACCACCTACTTCCCTTATCCCACGCTTGGCCGGACGCTCATGGCCTCTGTTGCGTTCTGTCTGTGAGTGTTAGAACGGTGTTTTAATGCAATTAAAACAGCAGGAGACGAGCCGCTCTTGGTTCGTCTCCTGCTGTTTTGCGCTCAGGAGCAATGGTGCAATGCGCCTTACTTTGCAGGAATAAACACCGTGTGAGGCGTGTCGGTGGGATGCTCGATGAGGTCTATGAGCACGTTCTCGCGTTTTCCGTTTGCTATCACTACGCGGATGCCGGCCTGCTGAACGCGCGTTGCCGTGGCATACTTCGACTGCATGCCGCCGCGGCCGGCCGAGCTCTTCTCCGTCTGGATGTACTGCGACAGGTCGGTGTTGGGTGCCACTTCGCCTATCAGCTGCGATGTGGGGGCATCGGGGTGCCCCGTATAAATGCCGTCGATATTGCTCAGCAACACCAGCGTGTCGGCCTCCATCATCTGGGCGATAAGGCCGCTGAGCTCGTCGTTGTCGGTGAACATCAGCTCGGTCACCGACACCGTGTCGTTCTCGTTGACGATGGGCAGCACGCCGTTCTCAAGCATCACCCGCATGCAGGCCTGCTGGTTGCGGTACTGCTCGCCCGGCTGAAAGTTCTCCTTCATCGTGAGCACCTGACCCACGTGGACGTGATACTCGCGGAACAGGTCGTAGTATAGGCCTATGAGCTTGGCCTGCCCCAGTGCCGAGTACAGCTGGCGCTGCTCCACCGAGTCCAGCTCGTGCGTGGCTTTCAGCTCGCGGCGTCCGCAGGCCACGGCACCCGACGACACCAGTATCACCTCATACTCCTGCTGTCTCAGCCATGCTATCTGGTCTACCAGTGCCGACATGCGCGTCACGTCGAGCCGCCCGTCGGG